>JAEIGA010000869.1_pt1 | contig 44840 bp, 60 predicted proteins | sample 9270691 | NCBI WGS metagenome assembly JAEIGA01 (sample SAMN17057246, study PRJNA624740) | gut metagenome | biome: biome; isolation source: fecal sample | host: Bos grunniens | place: China: Xizang | collected 2019
GAGCCATATTGTTTAAGTTCGTCTATGAAGTCTTTTGCTTTGAATTTAAGGAATGACATTCCATTATATTCAATTTTAATGGTGTCGGCATTACTTCCCATAATTCTGTAGTTTGAAGAATTTACAGGAATGCCTTCAATGTAAATGAGAGGTTCTGGGTTTCCTTGCCCCCAAATACCATTTGCTTTTGCAACATCTATCACAAGTTCTGACAGGTCGGGCGCATCTGATGTACGAGCAAAATGTACGTCATATACGTTTTCGCCAAAGTCGATAGAGCTTAATGCTTGATTTGCGTATGTGTGGAAGTCTCGCAATTTAGCGTCTGGAATACTTACACCAAAGGCGTTAGCGTGACCTTGAGCATATTCAAACATACCACTGTCGAGAAGAAACTGCTTAAAATCTTTCAATTCACTTTGGTTCAAACCACGAGCGCTTCCTCTGTCATAACCTTCGCGATTAAGTCTTGCTACGATGGTTGGACGCTTATATCTCGCGGACAACTGCATTGCAATTAAACCGTTAAGTTCAGGTGGAAATACATCGTCTTCGTCAAGTCTAACGAACAGTACCTTGTTTTCAAGTAAGTCATACTTAAATATCTTTGCCTCTAACTTTTCAACCACCTTTTCTTTGGTTGAGTTCTGCTTTGTTCTTGCATTGGTACATTCACGCGCGGACTCAATGTCTACACGTTCCATAGTACCTTTCGCTCCCCTCTTATTACAAGGAACCATTTGAGAGCCATCGCAGAAAGCCATAAACATTCTTTCTTTTTCTTCCATTGTTCCTACACGGATAAGTGCGTTGGTTAGCGGAACGATGTAGAATGCTACTGAAATCGGGTTGGTCTTTGCGAGTATGTCTTCCCAAGACGCACCCTGCGCCCCAGTGATAGAATACGCTTGTTTATTAAGTAAGCATTTGAAAAAGTCATTCTTAACATTTCTCAAACCTTCATAAATGATATATCTATTTTCCAATTCAAGAACGGAACCCATATCACCGATAATACCCCAAGCCGCGAGGTCAAGGTAGTCATCGGCCCAATTTCTGCTATACAAGCCATCAACATAGCGACAGAACTGATATACAACTCCTGCGCCAGTGAGTTCCTTATTCTTATAATTTGGAGAGAGTTGGTTATTTACAACTATGGCATTATCACTCAACTTCACGTCCGCGATGTGGTGGTCAAGAACCAAACAAGGAATGTGAATATCGTCAAGCATATCGTGATACTTCACATCGTTTGAAGATGAGTCAGGAAGAATAATGAGGTCATAATTTACATCAGTTTCCATAAGTTTGTTAATATGATCTTCCAAACCGTGTTGCTTACCTTCGTGAAGCCAATAGTCAACTCTAATATTTGGGTTGCAACGCTTGGTATATTGATAAATAATTGCGGCTGATGTATAACCATCGTTATCACTATCTACCACAATAAGTACATTTCCTCCGTTGGTAACAACCCTTGTATATAAACCAGCGGCCGCCGCGATATTCTTCAACGCACTTGGGTCTTGTAAAAATTCTCTTGAAGGCACTTTGTATGACTCCAAGTCGGCGATGCCGCGTGAATGAAGAAGATTACGCACGTAATCCTGCTGAAAATCGTCGTTAATTAAATTTATTTTCATCGTACTATTACCCTTTTCTTTAATAATTTTTGGAATATTTCTTCGCCTTTATCAGTTGGCGAGTCTTTTAAGTTTAACAGACCAAGCCTGTCATACACAAACGAGAATTTGCAATATTGATTATATCGCTTACCTATCTCATAAAGTTTATCAAAATATTTCGTTTCTCCCTCTTTTTCTTCGCTATCAAAACAAATAACTACTTCTTCGGGATGACAGTGCCTGAGTAACAACTGCATTTGGAACTTATTAAACTGGCTTCCGCACACAGCAACCGCGCAGTTCGGCATATTAAATGACTCAAACTGCATAACAGATTTCTCTGACTCAAACACATAACATATGCGGTTTTTCTTTATGTTTTCCTTATTCTCATACAAACCATACAGGTTCATACTTAATGGGTGCTTATACCAAGTTTGTTCAAGACGAACTGGCATATACTTACCCACGTTTTCTATTTCCCATTCATTCAAAGCTCTTCCTCTAATACCAATCAAGTCGCCATCTACATCATAATGAGGAATGATTATTTTGTGTTGAGAAATAGAATATTTAATATTAAATTTGTCCATTGCGTCCTTCGTGATGCCATCGTTTAACCACTCGGGCGCGTAGTAAGTAACAAAAGTATCCATAGCTCCATGATTGAACACGGGCAACTTTTTAATTCTTTCTTCTTTTGCATACTTTTCTTTCAAACTGACATACTTCGGTGTGTTAAAACCTTCGCCGGGGTGAAAGTTTGAACAGTCCAAAATAACATTATATATATCACTAACCCAATCGTATTCAATACCACGAGTTTCGTAATAATGTTTCATAAACTTGAAAATGGACATAATACCACATTCAGTATAACAGTTGAATAATTTTGTATTCTTATAAAAATACAATTTCATAGAAGCTTCGTCTGCGGCTTCGTTATGACAAATGGTTGGAAATATAATATGTGTTCCCTCGTCTTTATAACGACCCGCGCCGAGCTTCTGCATGAGTTCAATAACTGACTCAATTTTTAAGTTATCAACTATTGCTTGATAATCCATTTAATCACTCATTTCTGTTTAAAGTTTCAATATACTGTTTTAATTCTTGATATTCCGTATTATCCCAGTGTGATACCTCATAATATCCCTCATCAAAGAAACCGTCAATCGGCTCTAGTCGTGAGTCTGTGATAAATAAGTCTTTTCTTTTCATTCGACCCAAATCCACGAAAGACCAAATTCTTACTTGTGTAAATTCTCCATCACGAACTTTGAATATATCAGTAACCATATTCGGTATTGAATAATTACCTTTTCTAATCAAATCCTGAAGTGTTTCAAGTTCTTCGTTACTTGGTCGAGCCATAATCATACCATTATCAGCTTTGTTAATGGTCGAACGACCGCCCGCGAGAGAAGCTTCGTTTCTAATGTTCTTATTGTCATCTGCGGAGGCATTAACCTGTGTTGATGAGAACATCGCCACATTAAGTTCAACTGCAAGGTCTTTTAATGCTGTTGCAAACATAAGTAACACTTCATCATTTCTCAAAGTAAAACCACGGAATTCATTCAATAGCGCGGGACCGATGAATATATAGTCATAGAATACATATCCAATATTATTTGTCAAACAGTTTTCTCTTACCATAGTTTTAACCAACTCAATTGTTGGGTTAGGTATTTTAATGAGTATCAAGTTGTCTTTAAATTTTTCCATAATTTCTACGGACTTATCAAGTCTTTCTTCTTCTTCTTTTGTGAAATGTCCTAACTTAAATCTACTATCGTTAATGTCTGACAAATATGCCAAAATCATTTTCTTTATTTGTGGGAAAGTCTGCTCTGTCATAATAAACAAAACTTTTTCCGAGCTACCAATATTAACCCATTGTCTTTTTTCTGAGTCATATCTAACGGGATAAGCCAAATGACAAGCATCACCAATCGCTTGACGAGTTTTACCCAAACCTGAACTACCGCTTCGGATAGTTAATGTTGTAGGCACAGCTCCGCTAATAACCTTATTAAGTATATGTCCTTGAATAGGCAAACCGATACTAACATTGTCGTTCAAATCTTTTATGAACTCTCTCATACCGTCGGCCGCCGACTCAACAACTACTTCGTCAGTCTTCGCGTAATTCGACTCGATTTTGATTAGCTTTTGTTTAACTCCATCACAAATATCTTTCGCTGTCAATTCCTCAAAACGAGAATTGATTTCGGTTGATTTTGGGTCTGTTAAGTCATCCGAATAAAAGTCAGAAATATCAAATCCCTGCTTTTTCAAATCTCTTAACAAGTTAATCTTTTTTAGTTTGTTATAATAATAAGAAAAGTTCTCAATACTACAGAAATCCATTACGTCCTGTAAGTATTCAACTCCATTATTCTGTTCAAATACTTTTTGAGCGGTTATATCAACTTCCAAATAGTTTGCAACATCAATAGGACTAATATTAGTCGCACCATTTTGATACAAACCAAATATAGCAGAAAATATATACTTCTCAAACCGTGAAGAGAAGTCCGTAATCGTTAATGAGTACTTATCCACCTCACTGAATAATTGCGGCCTCTTCATCAAGCATCCAAGAATTTGTTGAATGGCACTCTTATCCGTCATTCGTCATCCTCCATATCTGCTATTGAAGCCAAGTCTATTGTTTTCTTTTTATTTTTTACAGGTTTTTGTACTACCACCTGTGTAGGTATTTCGTATGATTGTCTGATTTGCGCTTCAATTCTATCACAAATTCCTTTATCGCGTTGGTTACGATTACCCCAATAGTTTGTACCCTCTTCATAAATGCAATCCGCAATACCGATACCATTTTCACTTTTCTTTGGGTCGCCTTTTGCTATTTCATAAAAATACCTCAAAGTAAAATAAATACCTTTTGCAGTTCTTCCCTTTTTCAAGAAGTTATTCCATTGAGAAATAAATTTAGGATAATTCAAACTTGTTTTTAAATCTTTCCTAAAATAATCATAAACCGCGGTGCGCCAGAAGTCATCTTCTGCTTCTATCGACAATCCTTCGCCGTTTTCCAACTTTACATTCTTCTTCGCAAAGTCGTTGTAACAACTCGTATGATAATACATTCTATTAGCTGGTTTGCACCAGTTTTGCTCAGAGTTTATATCTATCTTACCCTTACAAACTCTGCAATGTACGATGTGAGCGGCCACCTATAAACACCTCTTTTCATATCTTTCTCTATATATATTATACCATAAATTTCTAAAAAAGTCAAATTAGGACAAGCATACTCTGCCTGTCCTAATCATTTATTTATCTGTTTTCTGAAGCGAGTTCTCGCATATCAAGAATAACCAAATTAAACAAGTCTTTTTGGTCTTCTGTAATTTCAGAAAGTCGCATAGGTTTGCCGAAAATCATTTCTACTCTCTTGAGAATACGCTTAGCCATTTCAGCATCTGCGTTTTCGCCTTCTCCTACGAGTTGGCCCCAAAGTGAGTAAGCTTCATTTCTTAATTGATTATAGTCAAGCACTTCTTCAACAGCGATAGGTGCTGCAGTATCTACTACTTTAGCTCCGTCATACTTCTCGCTCTTGTCGATAGCATCTGAGATTGCATTTACAAGCTCGTTATAGCCGAACTTGATACGCGGCGCGAGGTACTTAAAACGTGATCCAGCCATAATTGTGGGAGTTTTTCTTGTGTATAGCCAGCGTTCTCCATTACCGTTTTCATCCCAGTCTACACTGATATAACCGATAATATCTACAATTTGGTTTACGATGTCATAGCATCTCTTTGGAATTGCGGGCGCAAGTATTTCGATTTCTGGTGCGTCGTCTCCGCTACCTTGCTTCTCCTTGCGTGTATCAACGTGGGCGATGATTACAAGTCCATAACCAAGTTGAGTAATAGTTCTTAAGCAGCGTTCAAACTCCTTCTTACAAGCGGCGTATCCACCACCCCAAGGAATTTCACTGATTTTTTGAACACCTTCTTGCGAGCATATATAGTCTTCGCACATTTGCCATGCAATTGCGACGGTGTCAATCGTAATTGTATCGTACATCGCACGAGCCTCTGGTTTTTGAAGTTGGCGAAGTACTAATTTGAAATCGCTCCATTTGAGGATATCTACACCTTTTACACCTGCGAGAGCGTTCCATCCATGCTCAAAACCAATGAGCAAGTTTTTAGGGAACTGGCACGCAAGTGATGTTTTGCCGACCTTTGGCTGAGAGTAAATACATACGTATTTACCCTTCAGGTCACGGCTTATAACTGATGGTTCTATGTTTAGAATATCAATTGCCATCGTGCGCACCTCTCAAATTAAAATCCGAGGCCGCTGAATTTGCCACCGCTTTGAGCAGGAGCCTTTCCAGAAGTACCCTTGTCGGACTTCTTATTCTTCAATTCCTCAAGACGGTTCTTTCTGTCTGCAAGAGCAGCCTTTACGTCGTCATAGTTGATAGCATAGTCGCCATCAAGAGGAGTAGAAGATCCACCTGTGATAACAAGTTCGCTTACAGAGATTGTACGAGTTTCTTCAGTTGGCTCACCGAAGTCTGGCTGTACGATTCTGGTTTCAACCTTTTGAGTGAAGTTAAGCTTACCTGTTGCCTTAACTGTGTCGCCCTCATTCCAATAGTTGGAAACTGCGTCGATAACGCCTGCATTGATAGCATAGAAAGGAACTACGTCAACCTTTCCGCCGTACTGAGGGATCATACCTACAACTTTGTACTTGTCAGTCTCAACGCCTTCTCTATCTGTTTCAAAGCCCTTCTGGCCTACCATAAAGGTTACAGAGAAAGATGCGTCTGGCTTACATTCGTCTCTCTTGATTTTAGATACGAAAGATGCAGATACTCTTGGGAAAGATACGAGATTACCATTTTGACCGTAATACTCGTTCATTGTGATTTGTCCACGAGTGATTCTGATGCAGTCTGCGTGGTCAATATCAGAAGCAGCAATACTTACGTACTCGTTCATAATGCGCTCGATTGACTCATAAGCAGGGTTAAGACCGCCTGCATTAGTATACTGGCTTGCGAACATATGCACTGGGATTTCAAGCTCGGTATCATTACCGTTAACCTTTGTATTTACACGAACCTTAATAACACCACCGATAGAGTTGATGTCTACGCCATTCTTCTTGAATGAACCCTTCTTAAGGTCGATTTCGCTGAGGATACCTTCGATTTTTACTACGTTTCCGTCTTTAATTGTATTTAACATTTGTGTTCTCCTTGTTTAGATAAAAGTTATTTTAGTTGATTTCAGAAAATTAAAGGGGTTAATACAATTATGATTAACCCCTTTGTTTAAACACCCTGTGGGTGGGGAAAATTACTCAGCGTCTTCTGTTGGAACGAACTCTGCGCCTTCTGGAGTGATTACAGCGTATGTAATGTCCTTAGCGTCTTCGCCTTCGCCAGCTACCTTTTCTCTTGTTACAAGACCCTTCTTCTGGAGGTCTGTTACGTTAGCGCTGATTGAACGGCTTGTTCTTTCGAGAGCGGATGCAAGTTCGTCGATTGATACCTTGCCACCATTTGCCTTAATGTAGTCGAGTACTGCTGTTGACTTTTCTGTGAGTTTCATAATTGTTTTCTCCTTAAAATTAAAATATTTTTGCCACTATGTTTATTTTATTGTTTCGGTGGCATTTGTAGAATTTTTGATTTCAGAAAGGGGCTTTCTCTCTTACTTTCTATATATATTATATCAGAATTTTCTGATATTTTCAAATTTTAGAGTCGAGAGAATTTCAATAAATTGAAATTCCCACAACATTATCGGTTGCGCCCATTTTAATGGACTTGTTACCGAGTGCGCCCTTGCTATATACAGGAATATCGTTAGTTGTTAACTTGATACAAGCGTGTGTGGACGCTACTAAAATTTCTCCATCGTGAGTGATAGGAAGGAAGTCCGCCATCCAGTCTGCTTCATTGAGCTTTTGAATTTTAGAACCCTTTGTACCACGGCCCTGTACGGCAAACTCCTCAATACCTGTTTTCTTGAAGAGGCCGCCACCACTGATAGATGCGATAGAGATAGTGTCCATAGGGATAATACGTGCGTTGGCTACATTATCGCCGTCATTTAGCTTAATGGCTTTTACGCCCTTTGCTATACGACCTATTGGACGAATGTCGGCAGTTTCTATCATAATGAAGTTGCCCATTTCTGTAAGGATACCTACTCGCTCTTCTTTCATAAATAGTACGTTGACGATTTCGTCTCCACTATCTAATGTAAGTGCTTTGAGGGCGGCCTTACGTGCCAAGTTGTATTCTCCTATTTCGGACTTTTTAACCATACCCTTCTTTGTGAAGAATAGGATATATGGTTTGAGTTCTTTCTTTGAAGTCGAAGTGATTGCACATACACTATCCCAGTCTGGAATGTTGAATAGTGCCTGAACATAGATTTTTTCGCCAAAAGTTAAGTTGGAAATTGCATAGTGATATACATTTCCTGCGGTTGTGAAGAATAGAAGTTCTTCGTTTGAAGCGACAGGTTGAGTGTCTATTACGAACTCTCCGTCTGCCATTTTTAACTTATTACCTACTCCACCACGCTTTTGTGTATAAAGTGTGGAAGTTTCAGTGATAAATATAGCACCTTTGTTTGTGAGAGAAATTTGAAGTTGCTTGATTTCAGTTGGCTCCACTTCTCCGTCTTTTTCAATGTTCATTACCTTTGTACGACGTGCGTCTCCGTACTTCGCGGCCACTGCACGCATACCTTTTTCGATTTCGGCTTTGAGTAAGTCCTCATTATTTAAGATAGCTTTAATTTTTTCAGCCTTTTCAGTTAATTCTGCTTTTTCGTTTTCAATTTTTTGAACTTCGAGTTTAGCAAGTCTGCTTAACTTCATATCAAGAATGTGCTTTGCCTGTTCTTCGGAAAGAACGAAACGCTTCACTAATTCTGAACGAGCGGCCGCAGTCGAAGCAGAACCTTTAATTACGGCTACAACTTCGTCTATATTAGCCAATGCGATAAGCAAACCGTCGATAAGGTGTATCTTATGTGCTATCTTTGCCAAGTCATATTCATATGCTTTGATATAAACAGACTTTTCGTGATTAATGTGGGCCAATAATGCTTCTCTCCAACCAAACACTTTTGGTGTCTTACCATTATCAAGCATTATCATGTTGATAGGGTAGTGATATTGGAGTGAAGTATTCTTAAATAAGTAGCGAATTACTTTGTCAGGGTTCGCCTTTTTGTTAAGGAAAATCTTAATTTGAGGTTTTACACCTGATTGGTCAAGGAATTTTTCAATTCCAGGGTTCTCTTCGCCTTCGATTATTTCCATCAGTTGGCCGCGGATGGTTTCTGTGTACACGCTGTATGGAATTTCTCTAACAACGAGACACTGTTCTTTTGGTTCATACTCAATAACAGAACGCAACTTACAAGCAAATCCTGTTCCTTTTTCAAGGGACTGTTTTACCTCGTTCTCATTAAGAAGTATTGCACCTGTGCAGAAGTCAGGAGCGCAGTAGATTTCGCTAAATGGGATACTTTCGTTCCAAAGTAACTTAATCATTGCTTCATTAACTTCTTTGATATTAAATTGTGGGATACTTGAAGAAATCGCTGTTGCGATACCAGAAGTACCATTCACAATGTTATAAAAACCAACAGAAGGCAATACAGATGGATACTGTTCTTCGCCAGAATAGTTATCGTGCCATACAGAAATAGTGTCTTTCTCTATGTTTTCAAACAAGTGCATAGCAATAGGAGCAAGTCGCATTTCCGTGTAACGGGAAGCCGCTTCATTGTTACCTTCTTCAATAGTACCAGTGTTACCTTGGAAGTCCTCTAAAACATAACGCATAGCGAAAGGTTTTCCCATACGGGCAAAGAGAGGATACAAAGACATATCGCCGTGTACATAGAAGTGGTCCATTGCAGATGCTACTGACTTTTGAGCCTTCTTGTAGGGTTTGTCAGGTGTTATTTTGTCTATGAATTGTGCATACATAGACATACGGGCGCCAGGCTTGAGACAGTCGCGGACATCACAAATCGCTCTGTCGCGAATAGTCATACCAGCGTAGGTTTCAAAACTCTGTTCGAGTGTATCTCTAAGGGACATTTATTTTCTCCTTTCTGATTTACTATATATATTATATCAGAATTTTGATAAAAAGTCAAAATGTTGTCTTTTTTCTATTTCTTCTCTGTTTTGTTCAACTTTTTCTTCGTCTTTTAATTCAAAAATATTTGCACCACATTTATCGCATACAATATGATGAAGGTCAAGATCGGCATAATAACAACCATATAATGCGTTACCGCCACAATTTGGGCAGCCCTTCATATCATAATGGCTTTCTACATAACTAATCATATTTTCTCCTTTTATATGCCTGCGGCGGGTCGCCCATGTTCATGTAAACACAGGCGGCCGCAGTTTCTTCTACATTAATTACGACAAGCCCACCAAAGGCCTATTAAAATACACCAAAACCATCCCATTAGTCCATAACCTCCTCAAAGTTAATTCGTGTAAATACGAACTCCTTCTTTGGAGCAGTGTCTGAACCCATAAGGTTTTCAACAATTTCTGCACAGGACGGATCCCAATCAAGTGTTTCCATCCACTGGTCCTCGTTAAACATACACTTCGCGTCTTCGTCTTTCATTTCACCAAGACCTTTAAAACGTGTCTGTTCGCCTTTAAGACCTTTCTTCATTTGTTCTTCGGTGTAGTAATACTTAACTTCCTTACCTTTCTTAACTTTAAACAAAGGAGCGTGCAACCAGCACAATCTTCCTTCTTTAAGAAATTCGGGAGCTAACTTATAAAGCATAGTAATAATCAAACAAGCAATATGGCATCCGTCATCGTCCGCGTCGACACATATAGCAACTTTGCCATATCTCAACTTGGACTCACGATAGTTGTGAATATTAATACCCGTTGCTTTAAGGAAAAGTTTGATTTCCTCATTTGCAATAACCTTTTCTGGGTCGTTGCTCAACGCATTAATAATCTTACCACGAAGTTTCAAAATACCATACTTCTTCGGGTCACGCACACGCTGCATGGCACCGCCCGCAGATTTACCCTCTACAAGAAGCAATACTGCGTTTTCGCCCAAATGTTCAGCGTCTGCTAATTTATCAACATCAAACACGCCTTTCTTTTGTGCTTGATTTACTTCCTTAACATTATCAAGGATTTGTTTTCTTGCTCTTTCTGCGGCTGCCTCTGCCTTACGTTCTTTTGCAAGGAAGTCAACTACCGCTTGGAAGTCGCCTGGTCTTTTCTTCATAAATTCGTCAAGACCATTACCTGCGGCTCTCTGTGAAATACCACGGAGTTCAGGGTTGTTAATTTTTGTCTTTGTTTGGTTCGCAAAAGAAGGATTTGGAATTTTACAAGCAACGGCATAAACAAGACCTGTTCTTGCCATATCGCCATCAAATTCTCCCTTAAATTGCTTTTTAACAAAGTTAGTTATAGCGGTTTTAACACCTGTTAGCGAAGTACCGCCTTCGGATTGATACAAACCATTAGTAAAGGTAAATGATTTTTCTTTACCTTTGGTCCACATCATTGCTACTTCAACCTCAATGTTTTCTTCTTTCATTTGGAAATAAACAGGGTTGGTGTGTATAGCACTGTCAGCTTGGTCTTTAATAAGGTCAAGCAAACCATTTTTTGCACAGTAAGTAATCTTTTTGTTGTTTGGTCCTGTTAAAGCAAAGGTTAAACCTTTTGTAAGATAACTTAAATTCTTGCAACGGCCGCAGAGTTCGTCAAAACTAATGTTGATTGGCTCAAGATTATATACAGTCGCGTCGGGAATAAATTGAATTGAAGTTCCGCTTTCTGTCTTGTTAGTCCATTCTTCTTCGTGATAATCAATCAAATTACCTTGTTCCCAAAGTGCAATCGCGTGTTTTCCTTCACGGACAACGCTAACTGCAAATCTTTCAGAAGAAAGACAAGTAGCCTTCGCGCCGATACCGTTCAAACCTGCAACAGAATTATATACCTTATCATTAAATTTACCGCCTGTGTGCGGACGAGAGAAAATATCAACAAGAACATTTGAACCGTCTTGTTTAATACCAAAAGGAATACCTCTTCCGTGGTCAGTTACAGTAATCATTTGCTTACCAGACTTAGCGTCAACGCCAAGGCCAATTTCAATTTTATTACCATAACCCATATAATATTCGTCAATAGAGTTAGAAATAATTTCTTGTATCGCATTATACACACCCTGCATATCTGCAGAACCGAGGTACATCGCAATACGTTGTCTAACACCATCTCTAAATGAGAGCGACTCAATATCATTTATAGTGTAATTACTCATAAATTACTCCTTTCTTAAAATTCTGTAATATCGAAAGCAATACCTCTTGCTTCGATTTCTGCTAATTCATCATCGTCAAGAGGAATCCAACCATCCCAAGTATTTTCTGCAACGAAAAACCCTTCGGAGTCTACTACCCAACCTTGAACGCGATATTCTTTCATAGTACGTTCACGATATTCAACATATCCAGTATCGTAAAACCTAACTTTGTCGTAACGAGTAAGATAAAATTCTTTATCTTCTTGACCGCACCAATAACCAGTATGGTCTACATATTCTATTGTTCGTGCAAGCAACTTACCAACAGGATATTTTGTGCTGATTTCTTCGTAAGTCATATAAAACTCCTTTCGTTTGTTTTACATATATATTATATCAAAAATTTATCAAAAAGTCAAATTATTTTAGCCAAAGGAAAACCAGGCATTAAGCCTGGTCGTCATTAATTATCTTGTTCAGCTTTTTCGATGAAATTTCTAAGGATGCCAAGGCATTCAGACTCTGCGGTTTGAGCTGGCTTAGTTTTAACTGCTTTTCTTGCTCCATCATTATCGCTTCTTGATGTTGCTCCATCAGTGCTTTCATGGCATTTGCAAGATTCACACTGGCAATTGTGGCTTGATCGAATGCGCTGTTCGTCATTTTCAAGAGCTCTGTAAGCTTCTTCAATCGCGTCGTTGACTGTTCCATCTAAATCTGCAAACTCCTTTTCTAAATCAGCATCAAACAATTCTCCAAGTAACTTAATATAACCTTTAACAAATTCTTTTGCATATTGCTTTTCAATATATTTCTTTGCTTCATTAACTAAAGGCGCCATATCTGTAGTTACTTTATCCATTGTTTTTTGTTCTTTCGCTTGTTCTCTTTCTGTTACTTTTGCTTCTTTCTTGTTCTCTGGCAGAATTCCAAAGATGTGCCATACGAGTCCATCTGGGTCCTGAACCGTACCAACAAAGTTATCCTTTGATAACCAAGATTCTCTCTCTGTACCTAAATTCCAGCCTGTGCCAAGAATATAAATGTCTGCATAGTTCGCAGGCTTTGTTGTATCAACAAGCGCCCAAAGTGTAATTTCGTCGTGTTGAATTTGTACGCTTAAAAATTCAAGCACGTGTGCATTTCTGGTTTTTACATGGACGTGGTCTCTGTCCAAATGGTATTTGTAAATTGTAATCATATTATCTCTCCCAACTGTTAACTGCGTACTTTTTCTTTTGCGGTGTACGAGTCCATACTAATAAATTTCTTGCACGAGTCGCCGCAACATAACTTATGCACTTTTCTTCTGTATTGTAAAATTTTGCGCCGATAACGATAACATTATCCGCTTCCAAACCTTTTGAGGTATGAATAGTTAATACCTTTACAGTATTTTCTTTCATTTTCTTGTTTAATTCCTTATTATCAAGAGCAGAACGCTTAAATGTGTCATAAGGAACATTTTCTTTTTGTAAATAGTAAATAATTTCGTCTATTTGGTCATTTGTTCTTGTAAGAATGAACCAATCGCCATAGTTGCCGTATTGCTTAATTGTTCTTGCGATAGAAGGTCCGTTGTAATCTGTGTCGATTACTCTTCCTGTAATACCGCGCATTGGAATTGAAGTATCACGATAATCATAACCCGCGAGGTTGATAATACCTCTTGCATAATCCAAAATTTTTGAACCATTTCTATAATTCTCATTAAGGTCATAAGTAACTACATCCCACTCTTTTGCAAGATTGATGATGTAATCGGGATACGCCCCGTTCCAACGATAGATTGATTGTTTGTGGTCTCCCATAAGCATGTAGTTATCAGGCTGAACAAGGTCTATTAAAAACTCAAAGTGCTCTCTGTTAGAGTCTTGTGACTCGTCAAGGAGTAGGTGTTCAACGTGCTTAACACATTCGGGATGGCGCTGAATACGACCAAATAATTTATCAAACTGCTCTGTTTCAAGTAAGTCCGCAGTCTCGCGGCCGTTTGATAGGAGCAAGTAATTGGCGTATGCGTGAATTGTGCCGATGAACATTCCCGTTGGATGTCCAAGTCTGTCGGCAAGTTCTTCTGCGGCAGCGTTTGTGAAAGTGATTAGTACGATTTTTGACGGGTCTACTTTCTTTTTTTCAAGTAAATATCGTGCCCTCTCAACCAATACAGCAGTTTTACCGGCGGCCGCCGATGCTATTACTACAACTTTTTGTTCGTCAGTAGTAACAATTTCTTTTTGTTTTTCGCTTAAGTTCATGTTTACCTCCGCCCGTTCAGTTCTCTGCTCGGGTCTTATTTAATTTAATTAATTTGCTTTGATAAGTCTGATTGCTTTTCCGTTTTCTTTTGGTATTAAAAACAGTATGCCGTTAATATAAGACAAGTTTGTGTCTTCCGGTTTGTAGTGCTTAAGTTCTTCATGTTCTATCCAAGTGGATAGAAAACAAGTTCCTTGTTCAATAGTAATTTTACCATTTAATAAGAACGCTTGTAATTTATCTGCCTTTTTTAATACTTCAGTATATTCTTCAAGAGTTAAATCCATATTAGCCATTCCTTTCATTCATTCCATACTTCTTTGTGTCATAAAAAGCAATCCAATATTTTTCTCTTTCAGTGAGTTTATCTTTTGGAACTTTTTCTAATAACTCAAAAGTGAAATTATCAATACCATCCTTTTTCATAGTAGTATGAAGAATAGAGTGAGCAATAGAGCCAACTCCAAACGCGGTCTTACAGTGTTCCGTCCAACGCTTCTTTATATCGGTTGATTTACCAATGTAAATTTCTCCTGTTTTTAAACGAGTGATTTTGTAAATACCAGAAGGTGCTTCACCACTCAAAACACGGCGCGTCATTTCAGTAACAGCTTTAGACACATAAGTTTCATAAATGAGCTTATCAAGCGACTCACGGATATGTAATTTATCTCTTACATCCATCAACAAATTTATGTCCGCCTTCGCAAATTCAGAAACGACCACTCGATAGTATTCTTCGTGTTCTTCAAGTTCTTTGCGACGGAGAATATCTTCATTGAGGGAGTCGCGAGTAATCTTCATTTGCTCAACTTCTTTTGAGAGTTGAGTGAGAAGCTCTTGCTTAATACCCATGTCGTCATATAACTTTTGTTGGAGTTCGGCGATAGTTACTCTTACTTTTTCTTCCTCTTTATTATATAACAATTTTATTTCATTATCAAGTTTTTCAAGTTGAGCAATTTTGTACTCTGCGGCTACTGCATCAACCGACTGCTTCTGCGTTTCAAGAAGTCTGTCGTACTCTTCCTGCTTTGCAAGAAGAAGCTAATCAACAACATTCACACGCTCTTGAAGTTCGTTACACATATTGTCTGTGGCAGTACGTGCATCATCAATTGCATTTTCGCACAGTTGTCTATGTTCATACAACCTCTGACGGGCCGCGACAACTTCTGCGTCAATCTCCGCCATCTTCTGTGCTTTGGCAGTTTGTATATCTAATTTATATTGTTCGTCATACTTCTGCTCAATTTCTTGTTTAAATAAATTATTTTTCTTTTTGTTATTATATATTATAATAGTTATTATAATACTAAATATAATACATAATATAATACTGATAATATACTACATATTTTTATGTACACTCCTTCATTATTCTATTAATATTATAGCAAAAAAGTTAGTAAAAATCAAATTTCTTTATAGTCAAAAATTTTAATACGCAAAAAGACCACGATTTCTCGCGGTCTTTTGTTAATTATTCATCATCATAATCATCATCAAGAGTTTTCCATGCTTCCATTCTTGCGTAATACTTATCAATATAACTATTACCATTCATAGCTTTGTAGTCTTTATAATACTGTTTCAAAGCTTCTCTATGATGGAGCGGCATTGATTTGGTTTTCTTTCCTTTATGATAGATAACCATAATCTTTTCTCTTAATACATCTCTTGCGGAGTCTGCCATAATTGACACGTCTTTTTGGAGCTAATGAATTGCATCTAAATCACCTTCAATGCTATCAATTACTTCCTCTTTAATTTCGTGCAAATATCTGTCCCTATCGGCCTTATACTTTTCTTTTGTTTCTAAGTCGTGAGCCAAAAGGATAGCTGGCAACTCTTTTTGTAGTTCTTCATCTATTCTCTTTCTTGCGACTTCATCTTGCTGCTATTGAATTCTTTCTCTTCTCTTTTTAAGAGGTCCGAAGAATTTGCCAAATATCATACATAAGGCGGTAATAGCACTACCAAGAAGTACAATAAAAGTTAGAATAGCTGAAGCAGTTTCAAACCATTGTATCATTGGTATATGCCTCCTGCCTATTTTCCTTTCACTTTATAAGTGGGGGTTTGACACAGTAGAGTAAATATTTTGTATACCAAACTGTGAATTATAAGTTATGAACGTAAATATTTTCTATAATCTTCATCATTTTTCCATCTGGTCAGAGCCAAATATTTGGTTTGAAACAAATCTTTCCAGCTTTGTAAATGGTTTAAATCCCAGAAGGGTATCACATAAATTTTTATTTTATTTGCCAAACAATACGAAATCTTGCGGCGGTCGTGTTCCTGTTGCTTCATCCACTGCGCTCGCGTCTTAAAAAAGCGGGTATTCATTTTATAATGCTATTCGCCATTAAACTCGATTATGACTGGGCCGCCCTCTGCGTAAGGCAAATAAAAATCATATCTAAATTTTCCACCTTTCAAGTCGGAAAAGGTTTTTTCTCTTTGAAACACAATATGTGCTTCATTTAACAAATCAACAATTTTATCTTCTCCTTTACTCATATAAAACTTGACCTCCTTTATCTCTCTATAAAAAGTAGAGAAACTGGACAATTATTCTACTTTCTTATGGATAAAATAGGAGCTATGAAACCCCATAGCCAAAAATCTAAGGAGAATGATATATGAATGTAATTCAACCATTTAAAAGACGAATTGTTATCGAGGCAGTCATTAAGGCACTCTTAATTGGACTACTGGTCGCTGGACTAATTATGGTTGGAGTTGCCGGAGTATCTTTACTAGTATTTAATCATGCAGAAACTATGTTTATTGTAATCGGTGCAATAGTTTCTTCATTGGCGGGTTTAATAACAGGTGTTATTAAATTTCTTAAAGAAAAGAAAGAAAAACTATTGCAACTGGACAAGAGAATGGACCAGCTGGGATTGGAAGAAAGAGTTTCTACTATGACTGAGTATATGAATGACAAGTCTTATGTAGCACAACTACAAAGAGAAGATACTATTAATAAAGTATCAAAATTAGACAGACGCAATTTAAAAATTAAATTGCCTATTAGAATATTATGTTTTATTTTAGTTTGTTTTCTTTTGGCAACCACCGTATTTTCTATTTATTTACCTGTTGAAGAACTGCCATCCGCAGAAGATGACTACATTGACCAAGTAATTCAAGAAGGTTTAGATAAAATTGAAGATATAATTGAAGACTCTAAAACCGACGAGGAGTTTAAGGAAGAGCTAAAAGAAGAAATCAAAGATTTGGAAGATAAGCTTGATGAAATCGACAAGGATGAAACCTTGACAGAAGAAGAAAAGACTGATGCCAAAGATGAAGCAATGCTTGAAACTCAAGACAAACTTCAAGACAAAATAGATAAAGAAAATGAAGCATTGGATGAGATTAGCAAAGAAATGCAAAATAGCGACAACGAACTTGTAAAAGATTTGGGAGAAGCTCTTGAAAAACAAGACAAAGACAAAATCGACCAAGCCTTTGACAATATCAAAGACGCTATCAACAACGCCGAAGATGAAGCTGATAAGCTTGACCAACAAATACAGGACAAACAAGACCAAATTGACAATATTGATAAGGAAATGGGAAATATTAAAAATGATAATTCCATTCCAGACGATTGGAAAGATGACAAGCTTGAGCAACTTGAAAATCAAAAGAATCAGCTTGAGCAAGATAAGTCTCAACTTGAACAAGACAAGCAACAACAAGAAAGTGTAAAAGACGAAATTATGCAGGATATTTATGACTCAATCGAGAATGCACCAAATTCCGACATAAGAGATGCTTTATATGACTATGTTGTTGATATGGACCAAAGCCAGACTAATGAAGACAGAAACGACGCTACTGAAGATGTAAAACAAGATGTTAACAACATTATTGAAGGGAACAAAACCAACCAAGAAGTTGCTGATACTCTTGACCAAATGCGTCAAGAAATAAGCGGTGACGCTCAAAAGGAAAATAACAACTCTATGGAAGATATGAAAGATTCCATTCAGAACAGTGACGCAAGCGCGCAAGACAAAGTTGATGCGGAACAGTGGCTTGATAAAAATAATCAACAAATCAAGGACGAGATTTTAAATAACCCTAATATGAATGAGCAAGAAAAACAAGATGCTGTTGGTGATAAATATCAAGATATGAAAGAAGAAATCATGAACGGTATGCAACAAGACCAACAACAATTTGATAAAGATAGCGGCTCATTACAAAATTCCGAAAACAGTAATTTCCAACAAATTGGCGAAGCTCTCAAAGAGAATAACAAAGACAAGCTCGATGGAGCAACCGATAACATCAAACAAGATAACTCTACCATGACTGATGAGGCTTGGAAAGAAAATGTTGAAGATATAATCGGCGAGCTTGATAAAATCATGGGCGATTCTAATACAAGCGAAGATTTAAAAGACATCGCAGGCGATTATAAAGAAAGTTTAGAAAATGCACTTGGTAAATACGATTCAGACCCAGAGGGTGCAAAAGAGGACTTTAATGCGGCTACAGACAAATTCAATAAAGATATGCAAGACTTTATGGAAGATTTCTATGGTGGTCAAGAACTTGGTAAAGACTTAATGGGCGAATTAACTCAAGGCCAGGGCAATTTAAATAACGAAAATAACACCAACTCTACTACTCCAAATGAGGAAAATAAAGAGAACTCTTCTAATACTGAAAACGAAGAAAATAAAGAAAATGGCGAAAACGGTAAGGGCGAAGAATCAACCGAAGAAAATAACAAAGGCGAAACAGACCAACCACAAGAGCAGCCAGGCGATAGCGGCACTTCCGAAGAGGGCGGCGAGTCTTCAAGTGAAAATAGTGGAACTCAAAAACCAAAAGAGGAAAAGTGGGAAGTATATATTCCTGGCCTTGGTAATGTAACTTTAAAAGATTTGGATAAAATGGGAGTTTTAAATGGCGAATTTGATAAGATGTTTGATAAAGAATTAACTACAGAACAACGTCAAATTATTGCTAATTATTTAGATTTATTAAAACAATAAGGAGGTATAGTATGAAACGCATATTATATTATCTCATTCATTGGACTTGGGCTATTCCAATGAATATCTTCGGTGGAATTATGTGCTTAATAGCGCTTTGTTGCAAATGGCCAGTACACAAATATAGAAACGCTATTGAGATAGTTTTTCCTAAAAATTTTGGTGGTTTAGAACTTGGAATGTTCTTTTTACGCGGCCCGAACAATCAAGGAGTTGCACCGCACGAATATGGTCATTCAATACAGATGTTGTGGTGGGGACCGCTGTTTCCATTCGTAATAGGCTTACCATCGGCACTTAGATATTGGCTTAGACATTTTAAAACACCATCAGGTCGTAGAACCTTTTTAGGTATTTTACTCGCGGCCGGCGCATTGGCTGCAATGATAATGGGTGTATTATCAGCAGTATTCGGTTGGTTATTCTTAACAGTAATTGCATTAGTGTTCCTTCTATATTGTTTAATTCTTGTAAGCTGGGCACAATATGTTGAATTACCACAATACGAAATAAAAAAGACCAAATATGATGACATTTGGTTTGAAGGCCAAGCAACGAAACTTGGTAATCTCGCAAATGAAAATAAATGGTCTTGGTTATAATAAAAATGAGGAACTCTTAATTGAGTTCCTCTTTTGTTTTAGTCTTCGCTTTTACTTACATTTGAAGTATGTCTAAACAAGAAGCCAAATAATAGGTAGATACCCCAGGCCTGCCAATAGCCGATATCTTTAATAATTGGGATGGCCGCAACCAACGCACCATTCCAAAGTCCCATAACTGCCCAAACAATGAGACAGTCAATGCCGAATGCAAACGCAAGAACAAGAATGAGTGCAAGGATAACCGTCCACCAACTTGTCGCGTCCTTAGTCAAACTTTTTGTAATTCTTCCGCTGTTTAAAATCATAATTTTTTACTCCTCTATCTTTTCAAATGTGCAATCTTTTAAAGTAAGGTCAGTTCTCCAACCTACCATTTTACCGTGTCTTAATGTGTGATTGATTCCGTCATATTCCATAGCAGTTACTTCAATTGGTGTAAAAGCATATTTCATAACATCCGCCTTCATTTCATCGGTAACACCACTTAGCCAGCCAAGTGGGTATATCACACAATCTTCGTAAACTTCTCCACGAATAGTGCATTTCTTTCCAACAGACTTCTTCAACACGCCAATTTCCAAACTGCCCGCCCATCCATGATAATGACCTTTTGTGATTGGGATGATGGGTGCGCCCGATGCGTATTCTTTGTAATAATTTCCTTGAAGCTTTTCGCCTGTGATTTCGCTTTCCCAGAATTGCCAAGTTGTGATTTCCTTACCCGTATATTCTTTTGTAGCGGGAACTGTTCTTCCTGTGAAGAAGCAATCTATGGTTTGCTTCAATTCCTTCTTAATTTTTAGAGTTGTCTTACTTGGACGCTTGCCAGGTTCGTACTTGCCATCGCCGTTCGTGATTACAACGCCTTCACCGCCGGCCGCGAGTATCTCCTGCATAAGACTCCAAAGTTCTTGACCACATACATAGTGTGCAGTTGATACATACTGATTGCTTGTTTCATAACTATCAACAAAAGCAAATCTCTTTCTTGCACACATATCAAGCCAACTCTTTCCTGACCACGCGAGACAGTCAAAAATGTAGAAATGAAGCTTCTCACCTTTGTTTTGTCTTTCGTGTGCCTTTTCTTTTAGACAGCCCATAATTGTTGTAACATTACGAGAACCAGGTGCTGATGGGAAGTAAACCTCACCAAGAAAGCAAGTTCCGTTTGGAAGGCTGTCATAAAAATCTTGTAATTGTGGTATCCATTCGTGTTTATCTGCGAACTGACCATTTACACCACGGCTTCTGCTAAACAACATAACATTACCATCTTCATCTTTTACCAACTTTGCAAAGTAACCATCTTTCTTTTCTGCGCCGTACCAATCGCCGCTGTAAATTTTAGTTCTTGCATTTTCTTTCTTCTTCGCGTCAGTCCATGTAGAGGGCGGCGCGTAGTATTTCATTGCTTCAAAATTTGCAAAATCTTTTCCTTCAATGTATCCCAACATCCTTGAGGAGCCTCCTTATCTGTATCAACATAATCTGTAAAATAAAGTGCTAATTCTGCGGTAAATCCACAACCCGCCATTGTAATGTTTGGCATTTCGGGAAGTTCATGACTATAATCATACCAAAAGTCTAAATCCCAACCATTTGTATTGGCTTCGTTGATTTCATAGCCCAATCTTCCAAGCACATCATCACATTTAGCTGGAGTGAGATTATCCAAAGTTAAATCAACTTTTCTATGATATTCTCTAATCAAATCGGTTAAACCACCAAGAACTCGCAAAGTTTCGCTATGACTTGCATCATATAAACTCATATTTTTCTCCTTTCATTTTTACTATATATATTATAACAAAAATAGGACAAAAAATCAAGTTTTTGTCCTATATGTATTATTGAAATATAAAGTTAAGAAATTCCTTAGCCGTCTCTTTTAAATCTTCGAGAGAACCATTATTGTTTGCTACTGCGTCATATTCATACTCAAACACATTTTTATCTGCGTGGTTGGATTGTTCAGCATCTTCTACCTGTACGCGGCGAACTAATAAAGTGATAGCTTTCATTCGTCTTGCGAATTTATCTATTTCCTCGGGTTCGCGGCAGTGTATAAATACCACAGCCTTATCTTCGGGAATAGAGTTGAAGAATAATTGACGCTTGAAGGTTTTTATTCTATTTTCAATATCTTTGTATGGAATATCATTCCATTGAGTGAGCAAGTCTTTCAAGTCCGAAAGAAAAGCTCTATTTTGTGGAGTTTTTGTTTTATCCCATCCGCAGTATGCGGCCACCTCTTTGACGAAGTCAACGGTGGAAACATTGAGACATCTCTTTTCTCCGAGTATTTCTTGGCACATACCAACGAAGGTATCTTTACCTGAACGCGGCATACCGTTTATTACTACTATTCTCATTTAGACATCTCCTCTATCCAATCTTTAAATGTTTGTTTAAACCAAAAAACTTCTCCCTTATGCACCATTATTTGTTTAGGTATTCCTGTATAGTATTTTAATAGTTTTGGATTATTAAATATTTCTTGTATTTCTGATAATTTAATCATTTGCTTAGTAATTAAGCAAATTTCTTCATTTAAATTTTCATATAAACACAAACCTATTTGATAAGCGTTATATAAACTAATAATATCTACTTTTAGTTGTTCTGGCATTGCTATATTTTTTTCTTGAAAAAATTTTACTGCATCATAAATAGCCAAAATATGGTCATACGAAAAAATTTTATGATAATTTTTTTCTTCCTTGTTGCGAGTAATAGAACGGCTGTCATCTCTAAACAAATATAAATTTTCCTCAATATATCCCGCTTTTTTAGTAAAAAGAATTGCTTTTAAATTAAATGCTAAATCTTCATTCGTTCTTATATTGGGGAAGTTTATATTATTGTTTATTAAATATTTGGTCCTATATATTTTACCATGAAGCCACGTTTTGTTATTCGCAGGAAGATTAAAACCACTTTTTAGTTTTTCTTCTTGGTATATGCCTGATGATACAACATCCTTCATTCCTCTATTAATTTCTCTGGTAAGTCTATCAACGGCATTTGGATATAACATATCGTCTGAGTCCATAAACATTATTAAATCCATATTGTGCTCTGATACCCATTCCAAACCTCTTTGTCGTGCAGCGCCAGGACCCTGGTTTGTTTCTTGTCTTAAATAAACTGTATGTAGTTTATCATTAAATTCATTAACAACAGATTGAATGTCTTCAGTTGAGCAATCGTCTACTACCACAGCAAAGAATTTTTTATTTGTTTGGCAGGTTAAAGAATTAAGCGCTTCTCTTAAACAATCAGACCTGTTATAAGCTGGTATTACTATTCCTAACATTTTATACTCTCCCTTAATGAGTCGGCCGCCTTCTGCGCAAGAGTGTCTACATTTTCATTACCTGCGTTTCCAGCGTGACCCTTAACTTTTTGAAAATCAACTTCGGGTGTTTCAAACCATTGTATCAACTTTTCCCACAAGTCTTGATTAGCAACAGGTTGTTTCTTTGCGTTTTTCCAACCGTTCTTTTTCCAGTTAACATACCATTTCTGTGTATAACAATTATGTAAATAAGCAGAGTCGGTATATATTACTACTCTATCTAAATTTGGAACGGCCAAATTGTGCATAACATACTCCAATGCCTTAATCGCAGCAGTAAGTTCCATTCTTTGATTGGTTGTATTAAACTCTGCACCGCTATCACAAGTGATATGATGACCGCCTTCACTTACAGAATAAGCCCAGCCGCCGACTGAATTTTCGTATCCGTTATTTTTTGTACTTCCATCTGTGTATATTTCAAATTTCATCATTTCACCTTATAAAATTCATTATATATATCGCTATACTTAAAATCTTCTCCGATTAAACTTTCGCATGTATTTCTTAATTGATTAAGAAGCTCAACCGTATCTAAAGTTTTTTCTGTTGGTTTCTTAAACATTTTAAAAGACTTACGAACTGGGCGCCAAAGCTTTCTACGCTTAAACCAATTAAGATTAAGTTGAAGTTCTCTATCTGTGCAAGAACTTACTATTTTTGCTACTTCAAATAAAAATAAATGTTCTTCATTTTCAGTATCAAAATTATCCAAAGCGATCACGCCATGTGTTTCTCTGCTTTTATCCCATAATAATGAAAAAAATGCAGATACTACTTGATTATAAAGGTCATCTCTTTTCATTGCTACCATAATTAAATTCTCCTTTCTGTTTCTTTTATTATATTATATCACATTTTCAAATAAAAATCAAATTTGTAGAGAATGCACCAAAATTTTTTACTTAATTATTAGAGAAAATAGAAATTTGATTTTCTAATAAAATTGTGATAAAATCACGCGTACACGCACGTGCGTGCGCACGCGAATTTAATAAATAGGAAGGGTTTTGATTTTTTCACAAAATTCGTGTTGATAACGAGAGAAAAGGAGGAATATATATGCTTATTGCAAATGAGATCTTAGGCACTCCAGGATTGAACTATGTGATATTTGAAATATATGAAAACGGCAATAAAAAATATATTAAATTTTTTGATGAAGAAACCTAGCAGTGGATTAATGATACAGATATGTCAAGTGCGTCTTCAATATAGGCCACAAACGGAAAATTTATAATTACACAAAATACCAAAAAGTCTGGTTTTAATCGTTTATTGTTAGGAAAATATGCAATGGTGGCTCCCTGCGACAACCCGCATACTTTTTATTCTCAGGACAGCCAAAAGATTATTTATGTTGCCAAAACTTATAAAGGTAATCCAGTAGTGGCAATCGCTCAAAAAGGTCTTGCTGGTTATAGCACAAATGGCTCTATTAGTGATTACCGCCCTCCACTTAAGAGTGAAGAAGGTAGAAGTGTGGTATAGAAAATAGTTCTACCAGATACGATAAAAATTTTAGATCAAACAAGCTTAGCGGGACACAATGATTTAACTGAAGTAGTCTTGCCTAAAAATCTTTTTTATATTTCGTCTTATGTGTTTCAATATTCTTTTTTAAATAGTTTAATTATTGATGGATGTGAAAATGTTGACGCAAACGCTTTTTCCAAAATTATGGGTAATCAAGATGGTTTAAACAAAAAGTATACGTAGATAACGATTATTATGAATAAAGAATATGACACCAAGTTATTAGATGGGAGCTCAATGCCAATTTCTTTTCTTGCGGCTCATCCAGATACTATTGCCGCGTTTTAGCCTGATAAAAGTTCTTATATGCCAGGAGCTAATGGTTATCATATGGCACCAAATAGGCCTGAATCAATAATATATTATGCTCGCAATTCTAAAAATATGGCTGCATCAAAGGAAGGCAGATCTTATGCAGTAAACACTTCTTTTGTAACTTCTATTGGCTTTGCTCCAGAGACTCATGTTATTAATAAACTACCCTTGTTTGGACCGTGGTGTCATAGATTACAAAACATTTACATTGAGGGATTACTTGTTTATGGTGAAAATGTTGATTGGGCATCATCAAGCACTTTTGAGGATTTAAGTACAATTGAATATAACTCAAAAAAGTACCCTCCTCCAAGCACTCCATTAAAACAAATTTTTTATTTTACACATTCAAAACAAGAATTGATTGATTCTTTAGGAGAAAACGGAGAAGCTAAATTAACCTAGTTTTTACAAGGCCGAACCGCGATATATAATTATAGAGATCCCAAACAGGAGGACAATGATTTTATTGGTTTTACCTATGGCGGACTACATAGTATTCGCGATTTAAAGATTTATCGCACTAGTAATAGTGGTAGATATGATATTAATATCAAAAACCCTACGTAGGAAAAAACATAGCGCGACGCGAATGTTGATGGCACTATCTATATGTATTCTTAGATTTAGAATAATACTTTTAATATCAATTTTGCTTTTGACAATTTATATGAAGAAGATATTCGTTTTTTAAAGCAAACCTTTAATGGAAAAGATGTTAGGGAATTAATTTTTGATGAAGAACCATATAAGGTATATGAGGCAAAAATAACAGGAACACCAAACATTTAGTATGTGCCTTTTGAACATCCAACAAAGGGAACTGTATATAAAGGTACGGGTTCTTTAACATTTACTTGTTATTATCCTTATGCCCATACTCCCACCACTGTTAGACATGGAAAAGATGGTCGTTTTGCTATTCATTATAATTCCTCACCTTTTGAGTTTTCTCCCTATCCAACATATCACGAATGGATTGATAAAGTTAAATTAATTCCATTATATGAAGATTTGAGTGTAGACTGGACTGGATACCGAATATATAACAGCAATCCATCCACTCCGTCTAATTTACCATATACTTTAACAAAAACTACAACTGATTTAAATGATTTAAAAGAAGTCTTAACTGTATATAATAGGGGAGAGCTTCCTGCTCCGTTTGTTTTTAAATTTATTGGATGCTTACCAAAAGGCACTGTTCTTTAGATAAACAGTCAAAGGCTAAGAATAGACGAAAGAGTTTATAATTTAGAGATTAATACAAAAACGGGATAGATTACTTAGTTGGATTTTACCAACCTAAACCTTCCAAGCGGTACTTGGAACACTAGCAATATTCCAGTTGGAACCTTTCGAGGCCTACAGGGTAGAAAAGCTGTTAAATATTCTGGTTCGCCATTTTTAACAATCCCGCCTTCTCAGACAATAAATAATATATTACAACCAGTTTCTATTGAATTAATTTATGATGTTGAGGCGGATAGCATTATAACGGTACAAGACTTTGATACACCAAACAATTCTCGTTTAGAATTGGATGCTTGTAATTTTATGTATGGTACTCTATCAATAGATTACCAATTCTGGTATTATTAATATAGGAGGTATATTATGAACTGGTCAGATTTACTTTATATCGTAGTAACCGCAGCAGTCGGTTTACTATCAACAGTAGCAACAATTTGGATTAAGCAAAAGATGGGACTCGCTCAACAAAACGCAAAGTCCGACCAAGAAGCCAAATATCTTGGCATGCTTGAATCAACAGTGGTTAACTGCGTACTTACAACAAATCAAACATTTGTAGCCAGCTTAAAGAAAGAGAATATGTTTAATGAAGCCGCATAGAAAGCCGCTTTCAGTATGACATATCAAGCAGTAATGAATACATTGAGCGCGGACGCTCAAAAGTTCTTGAATGAGGCTTACAAGGACGTTCCTACTTTGGTTACACAAATGATAGAAGCACAAATTAACAAATCCAAATAAGACAAGTCGGGTAGCAATACCCGATTTTCTTTTTTGTTACAATTTGATTTTTTCTCAAATTTCTTATATAATTATTATAGTAAATTAAGGGCGGTTACAGCAAACAAACTTTTGGACTTTCCTTTTAAGAAACAATCCCAACAACCCGCCCTGACCTTTACGAGTATATTAAAGGAGAAAATAAATTATGAATTTCGCAGAATCAATCAAATCAATTCACACATCAGATGTAAAACTAACAGAAAACGGTGCTATCGCTTACAATACTCTCCATAGTCCGCTCGTAGAACTTTTCGCACAAATCGGCTCTTTGAGAGCGAGAAGCGATTATGAAATCCAAACAAAGTTTTCTACCGCGTTTGCGGCCCACCCATTAATTGCTACAAAGATGATGTTCTATGCAGGCAATGTACGTGGCGGCCTTGGCGAAAGAAGAACTTTTAGAATATGTTTGAGATGGCTCGCAAAGCACTTCCCTGCCATCGTTATTAAAAACATTGAACTCATCCCAGAGTTTAATAGATACGACTCATTATTTGAACTCGTTGATACGGGCGCAGAAGACGCAATGTGGTCATTTATTCGTCGTACTCTTGCAAAGGACTCCGAAGCATATATTCAAAACAAAATGAATGTTATTGCTTCAAAGAAGTATCAACCTCTTTCCCTTCTTGCGAAGTGGATGCCATCAGAAAAGGCTTCTTCAAAGAAGACCCGCGCACTTGCTTTTAAGGCAATGAAGGCATTAGATGTATCCGCAAGAGAATACCGTAAGTTGATTACCACTCTCCGTAAGGAAATCGGTGTAATCGAACAGCTTATGTCTGACGGTAAGTGGGATAAAATCAATTACGAAGCAGTTCCTTCATACGCAATGAAGAACTATCGTAAGGCTTTTGACAGACACGATGCAAGTCGTTTCAAGGACTACACTCTCGGTTTGATTAAGGGGGAGACAAAGGTTAACGCCTCAACTCTTTACCCATACAACCTTGTACATGAATATTACAACCGTGGCTACAAAGTTGACCCTATCGTTGAGGCGCAATGGAAGGCTTTGCCAAACTATGTGTCTGGAGAAAATAACATCCTTGTTATGGCAGACGTATCAGGCTCAATGAGTTGTTCCAACGGACGCCCAATGGAAACATCCATCGGCCTTGCAACTTACTTTGCTCAGCACAACCAAGGTGCTTACAGAGGATTGTATATGACCTTTACAAGTCAGCCTTATTTCATCAATATTGGTGATTACGCAACATTGTTTGAATGTTACCGCAAGGTAATTAATACAGGCGTTGGTTACTCAACTAACTTGGATAAAGCATTTGAAAGAATACTTACCCACGCCATTGAAAACGGTGTTGAAGCTAACGAAATGCCTACGGCTCTTGTGGTTATTTCCGATATGGAAATTGACCCTTACTTCAGATCAGGCAGAAGCTGGGACTTCGTTGAAAAGTGGAAGAGAGAATTCAAACTGTGCGGATATAACTTACCTAAGTTGGTAATGTGGAACGTTGAAGCACGTAATGACACTTTCCTTTCACAAAATGATGATGTAATCCTTTGCAGTGGTCAGTCTCCTTCCGTATTTAAGAACCTTTGCGGCGCCCTCGATGGTAAGACTGCTTGGGACTTTATGATGGAAGTTCTTGGTGACAAGATGTACGATTGCGTAAGAGTTTAATATATGTTGTTGCGGCCGGTCGCCTCGTCCCTAACGTTAACAGGTCGGCCGCGACAATTTCTACATAAAGGAGTAAGCAAATATGAATTTCGTTCAATCAATAGTAGGACTTCATCAATGTCCCATATGCGGAGCGGACAGATATTCAATCGTTAATATTGATGATGCAATGACGCTTCGTAGGTATGCTCAATGTCGTGAATGTGGAGCAACCTTTACTGATGTTCACACTCACAATTTTCGTGAGTTTGAATTAACTGGCTGTCCCTCTTGTCATCAAAAAGGTGTTACAGATGTAATTCTTCCAAATGGAGAAAAGGTAGGCTATTGTATTCTTTGTAAAGAAACTTTTAACTTTGTAGAGGTTGAACCAGGACCTGCACCAAGCTCGGACAGAGAACGTATTGAAGAATTTGATAGTACTATCAGACCAATGATAGATGGGTTAACCAACTACGTCAGAAGACGTGAAGACATGCGCCTTTTTGAGCAATTACAAGCAATATTGTACACCATAGTAAATTTTGTCGAAGGGAAGTAATTCCCTTCGTCTTTCTTTTATCTTTTCAAAATTTGATTTTTTATCAAAACTATGTTATAATATTTATATATAAGAGAGGAGTAGAATGATGCCAGAATATGATTTTATAAGAGTCCAAGCTATTGCAGACGACCTTTCCAGACAAGTCGCTGTGGCGGATATGATGGAAGTTGAATATCTTGACGCTATGTCGGTGGCCGATATGGCAATGTTTTTGAAATATGTTCGTGAATTGAGTGCTGAATATGCTTGGTTGAAACTAGAATATGACTTCTTAAAAAAGAAAACGGAGGAAAAGGAAAATGGCGACAAAAATAACAACTGATATGATAAAGCAAATTAATGAGCTTTACGTACAACATAAAACATACGCGGCCGTTGCAAGAGAATTGGGCATAGCTGCTTCAACGGTTAAGAAATATGTTGTTAAAGATTATTGTCCTCTCGAAGAAAGAGAAATTAAGAGATTTAATGCGATTTATGATTTGCCTGCGGATTATTCTATAAGTGTCTTTAAAGGAGTAGAAAATTATGGCGACTTATGTACTTATTCCGAGACAGAAGCAGCTGAAATTGTTGAGTTATGGAAGGAGTTGGATTTATAATGACGAGAACAGTATTTAAATATGAGAATAGCCCATATAAACCGGGATATTATGTTATTACCGTAGATCACGAGAAATTTCATATTACAGGAACAAAAGGAAGTTGCCATATAATTGAAGCCAGAGTAATGAATTTAAGTTATGCTCAATACTTGCGCATGTGTCGTGATTTATATGGAGCGGAGATATATGGAAAAAACTCAATGTATCCTGTTGCTTATTTTAAAAATATTAATATGGTACTTAAACTATTAAAAGAGTTAAACCTTCGCGCAGGTTTAATACTTAAAGAAAGAGAAAATAGTTCCCAAGGAGAATAATATGTTTTTAACAAAAGAAATTTTAGAAGAAAAGAAAGCCTGTGGAGTGGCATATCGTTGGTTTTTAAAGAAATATCCGGATGGAGTAGAATTGTCTGAAATAATAAGTTCAAGACACGTTAACCATCATATGTTACATTGGGGATACGATAATTTAGATTACAACCAAGAAGAAGAAAAATTATATTATAAAGCTCTCAAGGTAGAAAATTCCACAGGAGTGTATAAAAGTAATAATATATTAGATTCATCTTTTGTATCTAATAGTTCATTGGTAAGAAACAGTAAGCACGTTTTGCGCTCTGAGGATGTAAAAAATAGTAATACAGTAATAAGTTGTGAATTTATTGAGGATAGCCAACAAATTTTTGCCTCAACCTTTGTGTTTAATTCAACAAAAGTACACAATTGCAATAATGTTAACAATTCTTCAAATGTTGTTAATTCCACTTATGTCGTTGATTCCCACAATGTTTTTGAAGGAAACAATATTTCTAATTCTTTTGGTATTTATCGCAGTTCAAATTTATCAGACTGTTACTTTTGTAGTGAATGTCGAGACATTAAGCATGCAATTTGTAGCCAAGGTATAGAAGATGGTGAATATTATGTATTTAACACAAAAGTAGACGAAAAAACTTTTGATAATATTAAAAAGCAATTTTTAAATATTATGGAAGAAGTAATGTTTAATTATGTTCAGGACTGGCCACTTGAAATTCTTAAAATAGAATTACCAACTGTTATATATCGTTTTCCTTCCCATTATCAAACAATTCCATCAAAGTTCTGGAAATGGGTAAAAACACTTCCCAACTATTCCAACAAACATATGTTCTACCTCACGTCCTTACCCGAGTTTCTAACCAAATAATAACGGCCGCCTTGTGCGGCCAAATTTGATTTTTTTGAAAATTTATGATATAATTATTATAGAAAAATGAGGAAAGGAATGGTGTGTATGCCCTATAAAGAATTTTTTGACAAATTACCAACAAATAAAGTGGTTGAAGCGATACCAAACAAAGATGGTACTTATCGTGTAACCATCATCGGCGTGGACGAAAAACCTCGATATGTTGATGGACAATATATCAATGAAAGTCATGGTTTGGAATATATTGTCTTTAAAAGAGCGGTAATTACAATTCAAGTATTAATGGATACAGAACCTGCTTCTGATTACACCTCACTTGAAATAGAACAAATATACGACAATTAAGAAGGGAATGATTTGGGTGAAAGAAAAGAAGAAAAAGAAGAAGAAAAAGACAAACGCTGAACGACTCGCAGAGTCTTATCGTCAAATCCGAAAGGATTGGAACGGTATCAACCCTGTTACAAGAGTGATACCAGATAAACGAAGAAAGAGACCAAAGCACAAAGGAAAGATTTATGATGATAACTGAAACAAAGATTAGTGGCATTCGCCGAAACAATGATAAGTCCATTTGGCACGATAGTCCAAAGCGATTGAACTGTGGATCTTTTGCACTTGACTTATTGAAATGGTATGTACCTTGCGTCAACTCCGACGACAGAGAAGACTATATGAATGAATTGTGGGAGAATGATTACTCTCCTGAGGATATTGCTGAAATCATAGTTAATGCAGACTGGGCGTGGATACTTGAGGACTGCCCTTGGTTGGAACCTATTAACGACCCGTCGGAGGCGGCCACCCATGAAAGAGTAGTATCATACCGTGTGTATGTGAACGATGATGGCGGATTTTTAGATGATGACTTTCACTTCCAAGTTCGCATTAACGGATTTTGGTTTGACAAGTGCGGTACCGAAGAAATTCGTTTTCTTGGTACAGAAACAATTTACGAGCCGTGGGAAAGCGGAGATGGCTTGGTGTACACAAGCACTATTAAATATGCAAAAGTAAAGGAGAACTAATTATGATAGAAGTTAAGAAAGATGCATTCGCAGAAGAATTACAGCAAGTTCTATATTGGGATGAAGATTCTGGCTTTTACCGCGCGGGACTGATATTTCACTTCTATGTGTTCTGTGCCTGCTGTGGAAAGAAGATGCTTATCGAAGAACTTTTTGAGTCGGCCGCAGAGTACAAAGAAAACAATGATTTAGACTTTGATATTAAACCCATTCTTATGTTTGATGATGATTGGGTAGACTTCACTTGGGGAATGACAAGCTTTGAAGATATTTACGAAGCAATCGGTACTACATACACTCCTGAACAATGTAAGAAATTATTTGGGGAAGAAGTTTGATTTTTTAACAAATTTTTGATATAATATTTATAGAGTTGAGGAAATAAAACTCAACTTTATAATACGCTCCAGTAGTCCAACAGGCAGAGACAGCGGACTTAAAATCCGTCCAGTATCAGTTCGAATCTGATTTGGAGCACCACTTAAATAGGTCGGGAGTTGATGGGACAAAGCCTGCAGGTCTAATGCTCTCCCGTAAAGGATACAGAGAAGACTGTGGTACTTCCTATTATATGCTTTAATAGCCCAACGGCAGAGGCAAACGGCTCAAACCCGTCCAAGTGTGGGTTCAAATCCCTCTTAAAGCACCAGCCAAAGTTAGGCATTGCCAGTTTGGGATGAAACGATATACTCCCATATAAATCGTACTAATGGAATTATATATTTAACTGGAAGTCAGTCATCGGTTAATCTGGATACATCGCTTGAGTACGACCTGTAGAGTGTCTGGAACAATTCGCTGCTATATCTTTGAGTGCCAAGTTCCTCTTATGGGTAGGACGGATGGCACGACTAAATGTAAGTACGTGTGAGGGGTGCAACGGTTATTTACCGCCACAAGTAATAATGAATGTAACACTCAAAGACGAAATCTTTCCTCATAAAAATTTGAAAAAATCATAAAATTGTGATATACTATATATGTAATCGGGAAAAGAGTGTTTCCTTTCCTTTCCATTCTTTTCCTATCCTATATCGCGGGTTAGAGAAGTCGGTCATCTCGTCGTCCTCATAAGTCGAAGATCGCTGGTTCGAATCCAGCACCCGCTCCCAGTTCGCCTTGATTTAATCACCAAATAAACAATAGGAACCCTTAATAGGCAGGGAACCGGCGAGTATATGTCCAAAAACAAATAAGTCGTTCCTTGGAGGAAGATGCAGGGACGCGGTAGCTCCACCTCGAGAACCCAATAAGAGCAGGAAAACCAAGAGGTCTTACACACGGATTTTTGTAAGGATTTCAACTACCACTTATGCGGTCTGAACGGTCAATGACTTGGATATAACGCAGTATGTGGCTAAGCGGCAAAAGACCTCTCTAAACTAAATGATGGCGAAGTAAAATCTCTTACACCACTTTCGCTCACGGTGTAGTGGTCATGTAGACACCGAGAAATAGACGAAAAAGGGTCAGGTCCAATCGCCCGAATAGGCAGGCGAGGGAAGTGAGGTTGGTTGGTGCGTGAGTTGCAAAGCAGGCACGCCCGTAAAATACCTCCGCCTTGTAAGCGTAGTTGTGAAACATAAACTCCGCCTATTCTATGTCTATTAGATAATAATAAAAAGCCAATTCTGTTGTGGAATTGGCTTTTTTCTTATGAATTATATTTATGGAGCGGCCGCGGAGTAATTCTACTTATATATTGAACAAGAATTTATTACGATTACGGAGGTGTAAAATGTTTGGTTTAATCAAACAAAGTGGGCAGGCTATGTCCGGTGTAGAAGAATGGATTGCGACAAGCATTGAGGAAATGATTAATAATCCCAGGTCCAAACTTGCTAAACCAGGTAGTACCTGTATTATAATCCACGAAGACAAATATGGTAAAGGTATATTATAGAAATATATGCTTTATTTTAATAACAAATGGATATTAGTTGAAGAAGCAGCAGATTCCGTTGTAATTGACCCAGGTGCAGAGTTACAAGCAATAGTTGAACAAGCGGTTGCTAAAGAAATGCAATATGGTTATGTTAAAAAAGAAGATGGCGCAATTGCCGCACTTGACTCTGCGGATACTGAAAGTAATTTAATTACTGAAGAAGAGTTAAAATATGGCTCTCTAGGCGGAGGAAATGCTGATTCTTTAAAATGATTATCGCGATTTATCGTGAAAATAAATTTAATATAATTATGGAGGAATAATTATGGCAAATGAAAAAATCTTAAATACCAGAATTCAGTTGCTTGGTGACTTTGAATCAGAGTGGACAAGAGTCAATCCTATTTTGAAGGCTAACGAAGCTGCTATTTCTTGGGGCAAAAACGATCCAGATAATGGTCAATTTGGTGCGTTTATTGGCATTAAGTATGGTGATGGCGTAAAAACTTGGTCTTAGCTTGATTACTCTGACAAAGGTGCAAAAGATGAGATTGCTGCACTTCAGACTACCGTTACCGGTCTTATTAATGATCTCGAGATCGAACATACAGATGATGTTGCGCCAGAAGTGCCAACTGCTTATACAGTAGATGTAATTGCTAATTTGGATGTTGACAAAATGAGTATTACAGAAGACCGTGTAACAGTTGCTACAGAGGCTGGTGTTGACGCAGCGATTGAAGAAGTAAACGTGTTCGACCCTGAAGGAGCTGTAATTACAAAAGCTTTAGGTGGTATTGCTGCCAATACAGATTTAACAGGACAAACTACTCACCAAATTTTAAAAGCTCTTTTATATCCTTATGAAAAACCCGCGGTTGCTTATAAAAACAATAGTTTAACTGATGCAGCAGGAACTTTTGAGAAGGGTACAACAAAAACTATTACCTCTACTTCTTTTACTGTTACAAAGAAATCAAAGCCAATTACTTATGTTGCACTTAAAAATGGTAATACAGAACTCGAAAGAAAGACAACAGGTGTAGCAAATGGTGGTACGGTTACATTTAGCGGTTTAAATATATCTTTAAACTCTTCTAATGTACAACTTACTTGTGTAGTTTCCGACGGTGATAATACATCAAGCGCATCAACTCCGGCCTGGACATTTGTATACCCTTATTATGCAGGCTCTTGTGCTGCCGGAACTACTATTGACGAGGCTCTTGTAGAAAGTCTTGAGAAAAAGATTTGGACCAAAGCAGCTCGCAGCTATTCCTTTACTGTAGACAATGGCCATATGGTATTTGCTTACCCAAAAGCTCATGGTGTTTTAGCTAGTATTAAGGACCCCAATAACTTTGAAACTATTGGTAACTACACTCGTTATGAAGTAGAAGTTACTGGCTTAGATGGTACAAAACAGCCTTATTATGTTTACGTGAGTGGCGCGACCACAGTTAGTAATTTTGCTGTTGCCTTTAGTTATTAATATAGGAGGATGATAGAATGGCTATTGAAAATACTTATTTATTGGGTACAAATATAACTCTTGGTTGTGGTTTTGACCTTCAGGCCAAAGGACCTCTTGATTCAAGAGCTACTGTACCAAATTACGCCGGTCTTCAAGCTTTAATTGATGGAAACGCGGCATATGAAGGTATGATCGTTTATGATGAAGGATCAAAAGAAACCTACCAAGCAAGAATCATTAACAACGCACTAAAATTTGTACCTTTCTTCGTTTCACAAGAAGAAATTTTACAAATGATTCAATCACAAACAACTCAAACTATTGTATTTAAAGGTACAATTGCGACATTACCAGAGGTAGAAAACGAAGCTTCTACTCGTGGTTACATGTATAAGGCCTCTGCTCGATTCACTATTCCATCTGAGAAGAATGCTGCAGGAGCTCAGCCGGCAACAGTTGTTATTGGTGATGCAGTAATTTACGAAGGAGAGGGTAAATGGTGGCATGTACCAAGTGGAGATTCTGATACTTGGCGCCCAGTTAAAGTCAAGAAAGACGGAACTGCTACTACTACCACTACAATTCAAGATAAAAAGGATATTACTTTTATTGGTGGTGATAATGTAGAAATTGTTGCTACAGAGAATGGTGATATCACTATTAATGCAAAAGATACTCACCATGAAGCTGAGTTGGTATTTGGTCCTGATGCAGATAATTTAAACTGTGCAGATGCTTCTACAGCAAATGGTTTGTATTTAAAATTAGGCGAAAATAATACTGTTAAGAACGCTCATAAAATTACTGTCGCAAATGACACTCCAATGACAATTACTCACTCTGTTGAAAAGTAGAGTTTAGAATTTGCCATTGCTGCGAATTCAGCTACCAGTAACGGTTATGTTGCTGCCACACAAGGCGTAAAAAACAAAGTTTGGAAAACCGACGAAAATGGCGTTCCAGGTTGGCGTGAGGATGATAATGATAATACCGAATACACAGGAGAAGATAAAATCACTGTTGACGGCACAAAAATCAAACACGACAAACTTACTACTGCAGCCGCGAGCACAAAAGAAGCCAACAAGAAATCAACTTTTGTAACAGAAGTTACTGTGGATGAATATGGTCATACAACTGGTTATAAAACTGCTGAAGTTGACATTCCAGATGTTTCACTTGACGGTAAATCCATTGATAGAAAAAACGGAGCAATTGAACTTAAAGGCTTCGCAGATGCTACAAAATTAACAGTACCTCAAAAGAACGCTGCTGGCACTGGCTTGGATTGGGTAACTATCGAGGGCACAGATACAAAAACAGTAGGCGACGGTAAATCAATTGTGGCTGCTGCTACAAACGCAACAGGAGCTAACGTAACTCTTCAAATTAAGGATGTTGACGAAGCAGAAGCCGGTAAGATCCTTGCCGCTGATGGTGAAGGTGGCGTAGAATGGGTTGATGATAAGGACACCGTTTATGATATTGGCTTCGCACATACATCTGAGGATAATTATGCTGCTTTAGAGTTGTATGAGAATGGTGGACAGGAACCGAAAAAATCACTTCACATTTCGGGAGGACACGGTATCATCATATCTGGAGATGAGAATTCTCTTGAAATTTCAACTCCTGAAATATCTTTTGAAAGATCATATTCAGAAGAACCATCGTCCGATACTATAGAAGTAGTTTCATATTTACACACAGGAGAAGAGCAAGGCGTAATTGTTGAAAATGTTGTAGATGTACCAACAAAAGCTTATGTAGACCGTCTTGTATCTGGTGCAACTTCGTACATTGGTACAGTAGCTGATGAGCCCCAATTAGATTAGGCTAGTGTAAGCGATTCAGTTAACAAAGGAGACTTCTTACGTGTAACAGGTACTATTGAGATTTATGATCGAGATGAACAAGGTAATCCAAAGAAAGACGAAAAAGGTGAGTTTATCGTTCTTGTAACATATCATCCAAGTGATATGCTTATCTGTGAAACTTCACCAATATTCGACGATGAAGGTAATTGCACAACCCCTGCAACTTGGTCAGTAATCCATGGCGAAATTGATGCTAATACTTGGGTTGCTAACTCAAAGACTGCTGATGGTTATGTAACAAAGGGCGAAGGCCAAGTTAAGAAGATTTGGGCTACAGACAAAGACGAAAATCCAGGCTGGAAGGTAGCTTATGATACTGCTGCTACAGCAGATACTCTTGCTCAAAGACAGGATAATGGTCAATTAACAGTTGCTGAAACTCCTGTTGCTGATACAGATGCAGCAAGCAAGAAGTATGTTGACGAGTCTCATTTGATTGATTCTGTTTCTGATGATTTTGTTGTAAGTCCAGAAAAAGAACTTTCTATTAATAGAGTTGCTTTGAAAGAGTTTATCACTGGTTTCCCTTCTAAGACATTGCTGTACGAGGGTCCTTGTAACTTTTCAGATACACACACCATTACTTTCCAGAAGGGACAAGAAGGATATTTTGATTTATTCGAAGACAAAGCCTATGTTCTTGAAGTAGACTTTGAAGATGGATGTACTATTACTAGAGCGGGAGTATAGAATCGTATCCATGATTCCATTTACTTGCGTTTCTTTGCTGCTCAAAACCATTGGAGTGAAGATGAAGCAGGCGTTTTCTTCTATTTATTAGAAAATGACGGTATAACCACTTCTATTTGGGGAGGAGGCTCTAATTCAGGAATTGAAGAATGGATACCAGCATTTGGTCATGGCGCTGCAACAACTGCCAGAATCTATGAGGTAGAAAACCTTGGTATCGAACCAGGCGCTCAAGTAAACACAATCGAATGCGTTGAAGAAAACACATTCTCAATCAACGAAAACAAACAACTTCAACTCAAAGACCACGCTATCAGCGCTCACCATACAAAGGCTTGTGCTGATTACGAAGGCGAAGATGCTGAAGTTTGGGTATTCAACTGTGGCGGCGCTGCAGATCTTATCTAATTTCATACACTAATATACTAACAACAATCAGTCCCGGTTGAGTTCTGACTTAACCGGGACGTTGTTGAATAGGTCGGGTCTGGAATGATGACCCAGCCTTAACTCCATATTTTTGGAAAGATAAAATAAAAGGAGATAATTTAATATGCAAAGAAAAGATATACGAAGCCGTATCGTGCTTAAACATGACACGGCCGCGAACTGGCAAACAGCAGGCGAGAATGGTTTTTGCCCACTCGCTAATGAAATAATTATGTTTGACCCTGATGATTCTTGTGCGATGATCAGGTACAAGATTGGTCGATGGGCCAATGATGAAAAAACAGAATTGGTAAATATTAATGATTTACCGTTTGAGTCCAATGTATATGTTGGACGCGACGAACCGCTGAATGCGCCCGTAGGATTTATTTGGGTGGATATATCGGATGAAGTAAATCTAATTAGTTTTAATATTGAAAACAGAACAGTTTATCCATATACCACATCTTCTTATTAGGCGGAAGAAGGTATGACTTTTAGAGAATGGGTAAATAGTGACTTCAATACACTTGGACTAGTATGCTTGCAGATAGATCATAGTAGTGGTTACCCGGCCCTAGAAGATGATGACGACCATATCCGTGGTATTGGATTAATGTTTTATGCCGATGGAACTACGGGAGATGGTAGCGATGAAGAAAGAGGCATAGGAGAAGAGTGGCTTGTTTGTAATACACCCGACGCATACCCCTCGCATACAGGTGATACGGATGAAGGAATAACAGATTGTGATCAGCCTATTGTTAGTGATTATACTTATACCATGATTCTGTGGCCGTAATAAAGGAGGAACTGACTAATGGCAATATTAAAAATTAAACAACCTAATGGTTCTTGGGCGATTGTTGGCGACACCTCCGAAACAATCAAATTTACAGAATAGCAACTTACTGAAGAACAAAAGAAAGTTGCGAGAGAAAATATTGGTGCAAAAGCAGAAGTTGAAGAGTTTATTGAAATTGAAGTTGATAATTTAAATGATTTTGTGTACAGTCACTTTACCAATACTTGGAATAGAGACCCTTTAAAATCTTATAAAATCAAGGTTCAAGGCAATCCAGAGTTACTTCCAGACTTAGAAACTAATGCGTATGGACATTATTGTAAGGTTTGTAACGGAGATATTATTCGCGGTGAATTACTACAAGCATCAGATTACTCTAAATGTTATGTTAGACAAACTCTTTACAGTGGTATAGCGGGAGAAGAGCATTATAGATATTACGATAGTGAAGGCGATTCATGGACAAAATGGACAAAAACTTTAGAACACCCCGTAGATGTAATTGTAGCTAATACAACAGCAACCCCATGGAATGATAATACAATCGATAAAGTAATGGTATTTTCAGAGCAAACCTATTCAGGAGTGTACTCTGGTGTTGGTAGTGCAGTTGTAGATCCCGATGATTTAGTAAACTACTATGGAGATAAGCATTATATATCTTACGATAAAGAAACTGCTCTTACTGATCTTCAAAAAACCCAAGCAAGAGAAAATATCGGAGCGGCAGAGCTAAAACAAGATTTTAAATTTATTGTAGATGGTTTTATTATGACTCTTTGGACGTGCGAAATAGTTGATCAGCTTCCAACTAGTAATATTGAACCATTATCACCTCCATTTAATTCTAAATAGCATTGGTACTTCTTATATGATACGGCAACTTCCCAATGGTAGGTATATGGTTATGTAAATAACATGTGGTTAACAATTGAAAACATAATTGGAACCATTCCAGGATCAGAAGATTATTACTATGCTGGTTTTATTACTGATTATTGGCTCCCTACCAAACCTGAATATTACTACAAAACAATCTATATATACGACCAAAAAATTGTAGGACCAGTTGATCTTGCTTCAGTAGGTAGACAGGGTCTCAGTATTGGTTCCGAAGCATTTAATAGCTTACTGAACATAGCTGGAGGAATAAATTCACATGCGGAAGGAGAAGAAAATTATTCAGGAGGTTACGCCTCTCACGCAGAAGGACAATTAACTACAGCTTATGGTGATGCCTCTCACACAGAAGGATATAGCAATTTTGCGCAAGGTTATGCTGCGCACGCAGAAGGTCGTGGTAATAATGCCGAAGGAGATGCTTCTCACGCAGAAGGCATTACAAACGACGCTACTGGTGCTGGCGCACACGCGGAAGGCTGCGAAACAGATGCTTTGGGATCCCATGCACATTCAGAAGGTTATCAAACCGTAGCGGAAGGAGACGATTCACATGCTGAAGGCTGTCATACTATAGCGTCAGGTGGAAATTCCCATGCAGAAGGCATAGAAACAGTAGCCGTTGGTAATGCAGCACACGTAGAAGGAAATAGCAATAGAGCTGAAGGAGGCAATAGCCACGCAGAAGGCTATAATACTATTGCAAAAGGTGACTGTAGCCATGTTGAAGGCGATTCAAATATTTCCTTTGGAGCAAGTTCACATGTAGAAGGTCATGGTAATAAAGCTTACACGTATGCCGACCACGCAGAAGGTAACAATACCCGAGCTGGCTTTAAAGGGCAATGGGACTCTGATTCGGCAGCACACAGTGAGGGCATGAATACTCACGCAGAAGGTAAAGCAAGCCACTCAGAAGGTGATGGTACATACGCTCAAGGAGATTATTCACATACCGAAGGAATATGCACTAGAGCACTTGGACAAGGAGCTAGTGCCACAGGTTACTATACTTTAGCCGCTGGAAGTTATTCTCATGCAGAAGGTCAGGGTAATTGTGACTTAAGTACTACTGGTGTTAACGTTTTTGTAAAATTAAGTAGCTTTAGTAGTAAAATTACTCGTATAAAGGAAAGCAACTTAGTAAATCCAGAAGACATTACAAAAATCGAAGAGGGAAGTTTTATAAGATGTATTCCGTTTACTGTTTTGGGTGGTTATGAGCCCAAACGCTATGCTAAAATAACCAATAAAGGACGATATTCTTGGGGAACAAAGGAACGTTATTTTGATATAAGCAATCCGTTAGTTGACTACGAAGATTTTATGATGCTTCAAGAACAGGGTGCTACGGAGGTTATTTTTGAGTTGTGTGATCCGCCTAATTCAGGCGCAATAGGAATATCTGCACACTCTGAAGGTAGAGATGCTCTAGCTTCTGGAGATTATTCTCATGCAGAAGGCTCTCGGACCACTGCTTCTGGAGATTCTGCACACGCGGAAGGTGTTGAGACGACCGCTTCAGGCCACTATTCACACGCCGAAGGTTATCTTGCAAAAGCTACTGGTCACTATTCACACGCCGAAGGTTATGATACGACTGCTTTAGATTATTATGCACACGCAGAAGGTAATTTTACAATCGCCTCAAAATCCTGTGCACACGCAGAAGGTTATGGCACAAAAGCCTCTGGAATCTATTAGCATGTTCAAGGTAGATTCAATATTGAAGATACCGAAGGCAAATACGCTCATATTGTAGGTAATGGTTAGTTTGAGGAAGAGTCAAATGCTCACACTTTGGACTGGCAGGGTAACGCATGGTTTGCAGGAGATGTCTATGTAGGAAGTACTTCTGGCACTAACAAAGACGAAGGAAGTAAAAAATTAATCGCGGAAGATGCTGATGGAAATGTATCCATCACAGGCAATTTAACGGTTAAGGGCACAACATACACCCAAGATAACGAAACTCTTCGTATCGCAGACAACATCATCGAACTGAACTCAACCAAAACTGATAATTCAACAACATTATCAGGTCTTGCTATTAACAAAGATGAAACTTCAACCTATGGCGTTATGTATGACCCAACCGATGACACCGTTAAGTTTGGCGAAGGCTCAACAATCAATGGTGTATTTACTTTTGGAGAAGGTGAAGGCGCACCGATTGCAGTCCGCGATGATTCATCACAACTTGATGATGGTGCAATAATGATTTTTGATAAATCAAAAAATAGATTAGTAAATAGCGGTTATACTATTGATGGATTTAAGCAATGGGTGAAAGATTATATTGAACTATATATGTCTACCATAGTTGTAAAAAATGAAGCCGGCGGCGAAACTTTAAATATAAATACAGATAATTATACCGAAGAAAACGGTACATTAATAATAGGAGGTTGATTTTATGGCAACTAATAAAGTAATATTAAATGGCGAGGTTAAAATTGACCTTACTAACGATACAGTAAAACCCGAGGGTGTTGCATCTGGCATGACTTTTCATGGACCTGATGGGGAAATAAAAATGGGCGAAAACGTAGATGCACAAAAATTAAAAAGCGCGAGGATATTAATGGGCAGTAAGGAAAAAATTGATGGAGAATTATATATCCCTTATTTGGAAGAGATTGTGTCTCCTGGATAGCTTTCTGCTTTTTAGAATTACGAAGCATAGAGAGAAGATGTTTGGTCTGAGCAAATTTCGAAAGTTCATTTTCCTAAAGCACCAACATATTCTGTACTGGATAATTTTTCATTGGCTTCTCCATTTTTTGAGGTTGCTGGTGGTTTTTATTTTGATGAAGGAATTGAGAGCTATATTAATGTTTAGCCGCGTATGGATGGTGTTGTTTTAACCCCACAAGATATTGACGTATCAGGAGCTTGTTACTGGTCAATTACTGAATCATTATCATATAACACCTATAATAAACTATTTATTAAAGGTAAAAAAGTGAGCGAAGGTACCTTACCAGAGTTTCTTGATGTTTCAAAAATTAATTCAGTAGCTCCTGATTCAACTAGACTCGTGCAGTCATTTTCTGATCAATAGCTAAAAGATTTTTTAGTATTAGAAAATACAAAATATCTTTATCCACGTGCTTTTGCAGGTTTGTCATATGCTTAGATTTGCGAAGGACTGGAACAAATTGGAAGTGGAGCATTGGATAATTTAAGTTATCCATACTATACTATTCCATCAACAGTTAATTATATAGGAAATGGAGCTTTTGAATGGGCCTAGATTCATACTTTGATAGTAAAGTGTACTACTCCTCCTGTTCTTAAAGAAGATTATGGAGATTTTATATACATATATGATGATTCGACCATTTTTGTGCCACAAGGAACCAAACTATTATATTTATCAGCTACAAGTTGGTCCAATCATGGAGATATAATATATGAAATTGGAGAAGCAGCAACGGTAACTGTGAATGGAGTTAATTATAATTACACAATTGGAGAAACATGGGAGGATTTAATCGGAAGACATACGGAATTAAGTGGAGTTGAAATTATGAAAACAGAATACTATAACGAAGTTGTAACCATGGATGAACCTATTTCTCCAAAAATACAATATGGAATTTCACAGGAGGCGTAATTATGATAATTAAAGAATTTTATAAAACTCGTAAAGATGGTGTAAATCTTTATAAAACCCATTCCGATGCAAACGTTCTTATACAAAAAGAAGGTACGAACGAATTCTATGTACAAGCAATAGATGTAGAAAATACACTATTCACATATATAGAAACAGATAAACCTATTCCAGAACGACCTGCTAATTTCCGTATGAGAAAGCCTGCGGAGGTAAATGACAATGCCGGACAAAATAACTAAAGCGAATGGACATATTGTCTAGCCAGACTGGAACGAAACAGAGGAAACTTCGTTTTCATTTATACATAACAAGCCTAATTTAGAAGACTATGCGTTAAAAGGTTATTCTTTATTTGACTATGATATATAGGATGCCTATACAAAAAAACAAGTAGATAACGCAATAGAAAATTGTAAAAAATATACAGATAATGAAATTAGCCAAATGGTGGTTGCCGCAGGCGATATAAACATAGTTCAAAAATTAGGAGATAGCAACACAAATGTTCTTAGTCAAAAGGCCGTAACTGATGCTTTTGAAACCACAGATAAACGTCTTGAAAGACTTGAAAGTAAGCTAGCTCCAGAATATATAGTAGAAGACCACGAAACAGCTTATGAAAAGACAGTACCTTATTACTCTTGTAGCTATGCTGATTTAGAGAGAATAGACGGCGCCACTTATGTAGATAATGAAGGACATTTAAAAGATGCTAAGGTAACGGAAATAATATCAGAATGTGCCAATCTATGGAATGTCGACTGGATTGAGAACTCTTATTATGAAAAAACTGATACTGGTTATATTGTCAAAACGACTTCTCAGTCAACTATATCGGTAAACAAATTTTTTGAACTAACTGGTTTAAAAGTAGGAGACACAATTACGACCAGCTGTAAATGTAAAATGTATAAAGGTACTAATGGTGGCAGCGCGGGATGGGTAGTATTTATTTCTAGAAATAGCAATAATTATCCTCACTTTTCTTTGTTGACTCAAGGTTTAAATAAAGGAGAAAGAAAAACAAGA
>JAEIGA010000870.1_pt1 | contig 44838 bp, 74 predicted proteins | sample 9270691 | NCBI WGS metagenome assembly JAEIGA01 (sample SAMN17057246, study PRJNA624740) | gut metagenome | biome: biome; isolation source: fecal sample | host: Bos grunniens | place: China: Xizang | collected 2019
CATCGTTGCCGCCGAGCGCGTGATACGCCTTGTACATGCGCCGCAGGCTCTCCTTGGCGTAGATAGGGCAGAAGCCGCGTGCCATGTACTTGTCGTGCGCACGGATGATCTCCGCGCGGAGCAGGCATTGCACGCCGATGCGGATGGCGGCAATAAACTTCCACGCCATGCCAAGCGCACCGACCGCGCCGCCCAGCACGAACGGCACCGCCCAGCGCAGGACGTTTGATACGATTTCGTCCATCATGCTACCTCCACGTAAAGCCCCACAAGGCTTGCAAGACTGTGATAGATCGGTGTGCCGCTGTCACGCGTACACAGATACGTCACGCCGTCCTCGCGGTAATGCTTGCCCGCGACAAGCTCCATGCCCTGTGTAAACGGGATGGGATCGTCAGCACTTCCCGTGTGCTCGATGTCGATCGCTTCATAAAGTGCCGCTGTGTTGGTGCCCGGCACCCATTCGGCGGCGAAGCGCTGACCGTCAAGCCGCGTTTTGTAAAGCTGCTCGCCGTATCGGAAGCGGTATCCCGCCTTTTCGGCTGTGTAGCCGATTTCGACGAGGTGTTCCCATGTGTCGTACACCGCCGCAGAACGGACGGCGGTTTGATCGCTGACCGCTTTCCGCTGAGTGTGAACCGCGTCACGGAACGCGTATGCCTGATTTCGCGTCATACCGTACCTCCTGTGATGATTTCGAGCGCTTCCTCGGCGGAAAGCTCAACGTCGGTGATCGGCTCGTTAGTTTCAGTATAGACGCGTCCGAGTTCGGCGGGATCAATAGCTTCCTCATATCTCGCACCGTCGCGCTCGATCAGCATGCCTGCGTCGGAGTAAGTGCGGATGCACTCGCGTCCGTTGATGGTGATGTTTTCAATGATTATCATATCTCACACTCCTATCATCTGTGCGGAGATACCGCTGTAATTGGTTGCATTCTGATATTCGCTAAACGATGCGGCGGGAACTTCCACCACACAATCGGTCGGGATGCCGTTAAAGGCACTGGCGTTAGCTACCGTGGGCGGGGTAACGGGTAAAAATTTGATCCTGCTAAGCTTGTTGCAATAGCCGAACGCGCTAGCTCCTATATCAGTTATTGATTGCGGTATGGTTATATGACGTAATCGTCTATTATCGTATGCCATATTAGCAACTATCGTTTTTACGCCGTTCGCGAGGTATATTTCGTCGACATAAGTATATCTGCCCCCGCTCGTTGCGCAACTTGGCGGAATGGTAATTTTTCTACTCGAACCATTCCACACAAGCTCCGATGATATCGTTTGTACGCTTGGCGGCAAGGATATCGTTTTTAAATGGTACATGTCTTCAAATGCATATCCATTGATTTTCGTAACAGTAGGCGGGATTCCAATCATCTCCATATTCGTACACCACGGAAAGAATCCTGTTGAGATTTCGGTTGTACGATTGTTTAATTGTGCAACTTTTAATTTTGGGTTTAAATAAATACTGTAAGCTACTGCTCTTATATATTTGCCGATATAAATCTCCGTAATTACGGAATCTTCCACCCGCCCCCCGACTATCGTTTCTGCGGTTATGAATGACGTAGTTTTTTGCCCATGCCCCATGTCAACTGTGCCGGTGCCAGCAAGTGATATAGTATATTCGCCGTATTCCGGATATTCGTGTGTAATCGTGCGGTTGTCCGTACCACTGCTTACTGAGCTAACCACGTTTTCGGGATTTGATCCGTCTCCCCAATCAATCAGTACCGCCGACACTTGGTACCACAATTTCACGCGCATAGTAACGGTCTTTTTAACCGTAGGTGGAATATTTATCACCACATATGTTTTGTCATCCACGGTTTTCATAATAGCGGCTACCGATACCGGACACTCTAAATCTTTGAGTTCTTGCAAAGTCCAGTTCCAACAATCCGGCTCGTAAAAATCGCGTTTTGCGGGTGGCAATGGCGGCAGCTCCGCGAGCGCCTGCGCTTCCGCGAGCGTGTAGCTGTACAGCAGCGTGCCGTCGTAGTCCCAGAAGTTAACATCCTTTTCCTCGACGTGTACCGGTGCACCGCCACCGCCTGTGGGTATGCTCTCCACCGCCTCCGCGAGATTATCGCTGTTCTGCTCCGCCGGCATCGTCGCGCCCTTCGCGGAAGCGGCGGTATACGCCGCCGCTATATTCGCCTGAATGCGCTCCGCTTCGCTTTTTATGCTCATATCCGCACCTCCGTCAGATGGAAGCCAGCAGCTCTTCGATATCGTCCGTCAGCGACACCGCACCGCCGCTCGTGTAGCCCGCGGGGATGCTTACAGACGTGTTCGTGAGTCCGTCGAGCGTCAAGCTGAGTGCGCCATTGTTCGGCATGGTACCTTCAACGAGGTTGCCGTCGGCATCGACAAAGAACGTATCGACCAGCACGCCCGCAGCCTTTGCCGTTACGCCGGAAACATCCTGGTATTTATCCGGGATCGCCGCGACTGTGAGCTTCGACAGCACCTTTCCGGCGGTCGGCGTGACATCCTGTGCGGATTTCGTCGGAGTGACAGTTTTCGTCTCAACCGTGATCTTGACCGTGCCGCTTCCGCTGTGGTAGCCTTTCGGCACCGTAAAGCTTGTCGTGGTCACATCAAGCGTCTTGCTGACCGCGCCGTTATTCGGCATAGTACCGGTAACAGGCTTGCCGGTCTTGTCAACGATGATCTTGTTCGCCAGCACATCAGCCGCACCAGCCGTTACGGGAGACACGTCCTGATACGTTTCGGGGATCGCCGCTACGTTTACGCCGGATAAGCCGTAGTATCCGCTGTCCGGCACGACGTTCTGCGCCGCCTTTGTCGGCGTGACATTCTTCGACTGCAGCGTATAATTGCCGCCGCCGGAAACGCCGCTGACCGTGCCGGAGCCGTTGTGATAGCCCTTCGGAATCGTATAGGTGTCGCCCTCCCGCACCTGTGCGCTGATCGCGCCGCGGTTTTCGATGCCCTCGATCGCCGCTGCAAGCGCGTCAATCAATGCTGTGGACGGCACAAGCCCCAGTTCGACCAGCTTGTTTCGGATCAAGTTTCGCGCTTCGAGGATTCGTGTGGATTCTGTCTGAATGCTCATGTTCTGTTACCTCCGTTTAAATGATCGATAAGATCGCTTCGATATTGCCGACGGTCTCATATACCGCCGCCGCCGTGATGGGGAGTGTGTTGTCGGCTTCCACCTCGTCCGCCGTATCAACAAGCAGCGTGTTTGTCGGCACGTCCACTTTCAGACCGTGACCGATATTGTACGGCAGCCCTCCGGAACCGCCGCCCGTGTTTACGACGATCACATCATCCATCGTAACACCGATCACGCCGCCAGTCGCGAGGTTCGGATCGGGCGCGTTGCCGTCGACAAACTCCGTAAACAGCGTTTCTGCGACGCAGATCGGGAAAATCGCGCTCTTGCCAACCGCGCCGGAATTGAAGTTAAACTGCAGCTCGACGTAACACTGCTCTCCCCGACTGCGCAGCTTCACAGTATCTTCCTGTGAGAGCGGCAGCCAGATCATATCGTTGCGGTACTCGGTATCATCGGGGTAACGCTTCTGCAGAAGGATGTCGCCGCCGCGCGACGCGTACGTGAACACGATGCCCGCCACGAGCGCAAGGTCGACGCTTACCGAAAAGCGCGACCATGCCGTTGTTCCGCTAATCATGTTGGCACCTCCAATCAGTTGTTGCCAAACCGGATGTCAACGAACGGGAGCAGAAGCTTGATGTCTGCCGCCGAAATGCTGACCGATCCGGTGCCGTCGAGCGGGATTTTCTCGCTCGAAAGATTTTCCTCCTGTTCGAGAAGTTCGGTGATCTCCTGCTCCCCGTTGTCGGATTTGTGCTGGATTTCGTCGCGCTTATCCGAGAAGAATGCGAGAACGCCGTTGATCTCCTCCACAAGTTTATAAACCTTGTAGCTTGTGGCAAGCGGGAGCTGTGCTTCGTTCAGGCGTTTGAGCGCGGGAACCGCTTCGATGATGGTTTTGATTTTGATTTTCATGATATCGCCCTCCTTTATGATGTGGTTACAACTCTGCCACCTGCTGTAAGCTGCCCGTTGTAGTTGCATGCAAGCTCGACGTAGGTGTAGCTGTTGTAGTAGACACGGACTGTTTTTGTGTGCAGATAATTCCACAGGTTTGAGTCCGAGCCGAGGCTGTACGAGCCGGATGACTTCGGAAGCAATGAGTTACCAATGTTGAGATACCCGTAGGAGTCACATGTAACCCCTACGAACGTGTATGTGCCGTTGAGTACGTACAGGCTCTTGACATATACGGCGTTAAGGTAGCTGCTCAACGAGCCAAGCGAAATGCTTGTGCTCGACGGTGTGATGTCCGAGCCGGAGATGCTCAGACTGTATGAGCCGGATTTAATCGCGGAAACACCGCTATCGCTTGTCAGCACTTCCTTACCTCCGACAAAGAGGTTGCCGTTGGCAGCGGTCAATATCGCGCCGGAAGTCATTGTCCCGACATTCAATTCAATTGAATAAACGTGAGAAAAGGGATATAACACATCACCAAGTTCCCAATTATACTGGGAAGTAATTGTGTGATCGTCGGCATTAATTTCCAATATCGCGCCCGCACGTGATGTATAACCGATCATAACCGACGGTGAATTCAATTCGACCGCTCTGTAATTCGAGCTTCCAGCATACGTTCCACCAACGACCACGGCATTGGTGTACCTAGCATCAACCGCAACGCCACCATCGTCGCCATAAATCTTCTGCACCCTCAGTTCGTTCACATCAATGCGCTCCGCCGAGATCGTGCCGGTCGTGATGTTCGCACCGTTGATCGCCGTGCTGCCCGACTTCGTCAAATCATTAAACTGCACATAGCCCGTCAGGGTGATGCTCGCCGATACCAGTTCGACCGCGCGGTCGGTCATCGTGAAGTTTGTCGCATCTGTGCCGGACGCGACAAGCCAGTCGATCTTGTCCGCCGTCTGCGAGACCTGCGTGATGCGTCCGTCGATGTCCTTGACGCTCGCAACGATGGATTCGGGACCGACGTACAGCGTCGTTTCGATCGTCTGCAGTCTGCGCTTGATCTGCCGGTTCAGAGACGAAATGTACGGGTATTCGTGGTCAATCTCGTTGTCGGTCGGCGCAGAGATGTCCGCTGCGCACAGTGCGTCGTGCGTCGTTACCACGGATGCGAGAATTCCATCGATTCCGTTTACACTGACGTTGTCACCGATCTCATATGCGGGATCGAGAATCGCGCCGTGTGCCTCATACGGCTGGTAAACATACCCTTCGAGCGCGTCGAGAATATCCTCCGCCATTTCGGTTGTGCCCCACGGGCAGAACACTTCAAACGTCTCTCCGTCATCCGTACCGGCTTCCACATAGGTGTCGTCGCCCGTATTCACGATGACGTGCGTCCACCCTGACTGCTCAGCGCCTTTTTTGAAGTCCGCAACATTTCGTCCGACCGTTGCGCGGTCGCCGGTTCCGTGCAGCGGGATCAAAGCAAGATCACCCGAGCCTCTTATAATCCAGTTTCCCGAACTGGCGACGGCTATGTAGGACAGCACTTCGCGCATGGTGTATCCGGTCAGCAGCTGCACGTCATAATCCCGCACATGCCATGTGTCGACTGCTACTCCCATCTTTGATGCAATGTCCTCTGCGACCTCGCTCATTTTTTTTGGCCACTGCCCCACGTCCCCGGGATCGATGTAGAGTTTTTCCGCTTTCAGCATCGAATCATATCCGGTGATATGCATCATGCCGAGATCGTTGGTTTCGCGCGTGTCTATGTAGAATGTTCCGATCGCGATCCAGTCGCTCACCCGAGATTCGCTGACCGCGCGAACATACACCCAGATAACAGACATACGCTTCGGCACAAACGCCGAGGGATAAAAGTCAAGCTCAATTTCACGAGCAAAGCACCCGCCGATGCTGAGCCGGTTTTCTGAGAACAAGCCTCCGGTGATTTTCAGCGAAGCAATATCCGAATCATAGAACCTGCGCTGTGCGCCGTTGGAATCCTGAAGCCTCACCTGGTGTTCGAACCGGTGATCTCCGTTCAGTATGTTTCTGTAGTCTTCTCCAGTATATACCATCGCTATTTCTCAATGAGCGGGAACGTGATACCGTTCCACCACTCTGTGCCGTCCGGCTTCTTCATCATGAAAGAAGCCGGATTGTTGTTTGAATACATCGTTTTTGTCACCACGCCCGACATCGGGTCGGTGTACTGCACCGTCACGAATTCCGGCAGGATCGCGTTCAGCACGATACTCGCTTCCGCCGAGGTCAGCGGACGGCAGGTGATGTCGAGCCGGATCTTCGTTGCGATGCGTCCGCGATGTGCGGTGCCGTCAAGCGTTCGCCCCGCCTTATTGGAGTCAATGTCATTGCGCTTCCACGCGAAGCCGCCGAATGCGACGTACGGCGCGATATTCACGCCGTTTATGGTAAATGTCATAGCCGACCACCTCCGTCAGACGTTCTGCATGGTCGCGCCATGCATGCGATTCGCGCGATTCTGCGCGTTTGTCACTTTCTTCGATACCCGTTCGCCGTCGAGATACAGCGCGCTGCCCTCGTTGACCGCCTGCACGATCTGCTGCGCGGTCGCGTAGATGACGCCGATCAGCTCGTGATTGGCTTCCCTCACGCCGTTTGCGATGCCGTCCGTGATCTGCTGATTGTTCGCAACCGCCGTCCGACCGTTCGCAAAGCGTCCGACAAGCTCCGTCGAGTTCGCCATGAACAAGCCGTCCTCCACGATGCCGCCGCCCGCGAAGGCGGGGATGCCGAAGGACATTGAGCCAAATCCCAACACCTTACCGAGTATTCCGAGCGTTTTGTCGATGACTCCCGTGATCGCGTCGGCGATTCCGCCTGCGACTGCATTGTTTCTGTTGGTTTCAAAGAATCCGGCAGCCGCCGCATCAGCCGCCGCCTTGACTGCCGCGTCGACCGCTGCCTGCATCTGCTGATCCTTCTGTTGACTGTCCTTCCACGAATTTCCGTAAATCGTTCCTGCAAACGACGAACCGGCAGTGCTTGTGTAGCTCCCCGCGCCGCTCGCGCCCTTCGCGCGGAATGAGCCGCCGACGGGATTACCGATAGCCGCGTTGAACGCTGCGTAGTCATCCCACATATCTTCGAGCGTTCCGGCAAACACGTCCGCCGCTCTTATAATGGGAGAAGTCATGCCGTCATACAGACTGTTTCCGAGACTGTCAACCGTGCTGAGAATCGATGTTGAGTAGTTGACAGCATCCTCGTTGATGCCCTCCCACGCCTTGTTCCACTGAAATTCGACGCGAGCCGCCGAACCCGCGCTGCTGACTTCGGTGTTGGCGAGCCATGTGAGCAAGGTCGCGTAATTCTGTGCCGCGCCCATAGCAACGGTTTCGCCTGCCTTTGCGGTCGTATCGCTGAGCGACGTTGTGAATTCTGTTCCGAACTCCGCCGTCTTTTCTAAGATTTCGGCGTAGGAAGCACTTACGGCCGTTGTATCCACAACCGGTGTCAGCGGATTCTCAGACAGCAGCTTTGACAGCGCAGCCGCCGCCGCGCCCATCACACCGAGCGAAAGCGCGGTCGTTAGAACATTGTTGTTCGCCTTGACAAGCCCCGCGGATAACGCCTCTACAGCGACCGTATCTGCCGCCGTGTCCGCCGTCTGTTCTTTTAATTTTTTGTTCTTTTTGTCGAAAGCTCCGGCAACCTTTTCGGTGTTACCAAATATCTTTCCGAGCACATTTGCAAGCAGTCCGTCGCCAGTGACCGCTTTGGAAATCGCGTCTGCAAGTCCGAGACCCTTGATCACTCCCAACGTGATAGCAATAGCCTTGACCAAACCGGCGATCCTGTCGAGCGCTTCTTTGGTATTTCCGAGCCCGTTACCATCCCACAGCCCCAACGCTTCGCCGATGTCTCCAACGGTTTCCTTGATATCCGTGAACTTGTCATAGATATTACCGACCCACTTTTCAATACCCTCGCCCTTTGTGAGCCAGTCGACCATATCCTCCGTGATGCCAGCAACGCTGTCCTCCACATCCTTCATGAACGCCGCATCCTGAATTGCTGCAAGGCGTTCCAGTTCGGAGGTCAGCTTGTCGGTGTCTGTACCTGCAAGCCCGCCGCCCACCTGTGCGCCGAGGATGTTCAGCTCGTCAAACGACAGCTGATACAGTTCCTTCGCCGCGTCCGCCGCGTCTTCAAGCGCGCCGCCGAGGCTTTCGACCTCCTCGGTCGCACTCGTCGATTCGAAGTCCGGCATCTCGAAGCCCGCCAGCCTTGCGAATTCCTCTGTGACCATGCGGAGCACCTTGACCGTCGCGATCGCGTACGGAAGCACCTCTTGCAAGATCGGCAGGAACAGTTCGCCGAGCGCGGTCGACAGCATTTCTGTCTGTGCCGCAAAGATGCGCATCTGGTTCGCCGGATCGTCAAGCGTTCTCGCAAGATCGCCCTGCGCCGATTCGGACTGCCGCAGCAGTGTGATCGTACGGAGCATCGCCTTGTCCGCCTGTGTCATCGCTTCGACCGTGCCGTTGATGCCGAGTTCGGTTGCTGTCAGCTGCAGCTTTGCGACCGACAAATCCTTACCGAGCGCACGGACCGGTTCGATCTCGCCCGCAATTGCCGAGCGCACCTTGTTCGCCGCTTCGTCAGTGGAGATGTTATAGAACGACGCGTAATCGAACGCCAGTTGTGTCAGCGACTTCGACATGAGCGTCGCCGTGCCTTCTGCCACGCCGAAGCTCTTTGCCATGTCCTGAATGACCGCCTGCATGCGCGTCCACTGCGACGGGTTGATGCCGAGAACGGCTTCCACGGTCTTCGCGTATGCAAACTGCTCCTCGGCATATTTGCCCATCGCGACACCGTAGAGGTTCAGATTTTCGATGTAGTCATTGATGTTGGTGTTCGCGCCGACAAGCACGTCGCGTGTCTTGAAGAACAGCGTCGTTGCCGACGTAATGCCGAGCAGTTCGCCGACGATGTTGCTGTGTCTTCCGCGACTTCCGCCCCAGACTTCTTTCCAGAACACCTTCCACCCGGTCGCGCCTCTCTTGGTCGACGCGGTCATGCGCTCATTCTCGCGGATGATGCGCTGGATCTTCGTCGGCAGCGCGGAGAAGCCGTTCGACACCTTCTCCATTTCGTCCGCCAGCGGCTTCATCGCGTCGGCGGCTCTGCGGATGGACGCTGCGAATCTGTCCATGTCCATGCCGTCGAGCGAGTCAGCGACCTCCGGCAGCTGTTTCAACTGATTGATATAAGATGTAAGCTTCGCGCGGTCAAGTGCCGCCAGCGGCGACAGTGCGTCCGCAAGCCCCGTCAGCTTTGCCGTGTCGATATCGCCGAGCCCGTCGATTGCCGCGCCGATGCCCGCGATCTGCTTTGCAAAGCTCGACGAGATTTTTCCCGCGCCCGAAATTTTCGCGAGTGCGCCGCCGAGTTCGCCGAGCGCAGCCACCTTGTCGCGGTCGAGCTTCGAGGTCGCGTCCGCGATACCGTGAAGCCCATTCACCGTGTTCGTCAGCCGCAGCCCCGACGTAACGGATTTTAATTCTCTGAGATTCTTCGAAAGCCGCGCAAGACTGTCGGACGAATCGTTTGCGCTCTGTTCTATTGCTATGGATAGCGAATCTATCTGTACTTCGTCCGCCATATAATCACTCTCCTGATTCTGTTTCTTTTGCTCTTGCTGCTTCCTCGCGCCGCTTTCTGCGTTCATCCTGCCGCATGCGCGTCAGGAAAATAAGCTCCTGCTGCTCCGCGTACTCCGGCGAAGCCATCCATGCGTCGATTTCTTCCCTTGAACGCAGATCGAACGGCTCGGTCGGGTATTTGATGTTCTTGTCAAGGCAGCTTGCAATTGCCGCCTGCACGTAGCGTCCCGTGAGGTACGCCGTGAGGTTGGAAAACTCCCGCCTCTCGCGCATCTCCTCCGTCCGTTTTCTCTCGTATAAAGCAAGAAACGGCTCCATGCGGCGCGGATTGAGCCGCCAGAAAAGATCGAGGTCAAGCCCTATTCTGTATGCCGCAGGGAGCCATTTTTCGTAGATGATATCCTTCGCGCTGTGAGGTTCCGAAACGGCGGTTATTCCGCCGTCTGTGTCCGAGCTTCGACCGCCGCCTTCAGACGCGCGATCTGGTGCTTGAAAAAACCGCTGTTCTCCAGCTTGTCACTGAACGCGTCGGAGATTTCCGTAAGGTCGCCGCCGTCCATCAGATGACGTTCAAGCAGTTTGCCCGCCATATCGAGCGGCACACCCGCGCATACCGCAAAATACGCGCGGATGGCTACATTCATCGGGAGCGGGTCTACGGAGTAAATGTTCACGCCGTGAGACGCGAGGTCGCAGACCATGTTGAAGTCAATTTCCTTTGCCGTGTACTCTTTTCCAGCAATAATCATGTGTTTTTCTCCTTATGTATTAAAGTCAGCCGGTAATGGTGGGCTTGGTGTCATAGCCGTGGGTCTTCTTGACGACGATCGACGGCGTAGGCTGCCATGCTGCGTTCGAACCGCTTTCGGGGAAGGGGATATCATCCGGCTCGCCGGAGAAGTAGAACGACTTCTCAAACTTGGGATGCACCGCCACAAACCAGAGAGCCAGCCCCTCCGCTTCTGCGGTGTCGTACGCAGCCTGTGCGTCCTCCCATGCATCGAGGAATTTTCTCGACATATTTGCGGTGATTTCGATCGCGCCGGTGTCCTTCAGTCCCTTTTCGTACTGCTTGTACTCGGTTTCTTCGAGCGGTGTCGTTTCGATTGTGTCGGGAGTAGAGCCGATACGGGGGATGTTCGTGATATCGGGGATCTGCTTCCATCCGGTCGTCGGACGGGTGCCCGCCGTGGTTTCGGGGGCATAGTAAAGCTTAATGCCATTTGTGGTCATGCCTGTACCTCCAGTTCTTCTGATTGAATTTTCTGATATCTCGCCGTGATCCGATAGATCGCGGCGTCATTTTCGTTGGGAAACGGATTTGCGAAGATCCGCCGGAAATAGTGCTTTGCCATCACCGAATCGACAATGGCGAGGATTTCGCGGCAGATACGCTTCTTATCCGTCTCGCTGTTTGAGTGAATGTCTATGGTGTAGGAGAGCCGTGCGTTTGCCTCGTGCCCGTCGAGCGTGAAGGATGCTGCGTCTGCGGCATTGTCCGTCTCGCGGATGAACACATGCGGGAACGCAGACGGACGGGGAATGAACGTCGACACGATCTCAGCGTCCGGATACTTCGCCCGAACCGCTTCCGCGACCGCGTTTACGTAGTAGTTTTCGAAATCAATCACGTCTCATCACCTCGTCTATCACGTCTCTGAACGCCCGATACAGCGGCATTTGTGCCGGGGTACCGTGTGTAATGATAAGCTCGCCGCCGTCGCCGTAATAGCCCCACGCGCGTCCCTTGCCGCGTCCCTTGCCGTAGCTGCCGATCGTGAACCCCAGCTCCGCGCCCTTCGGATGCGGTGAAGCTCCGACCGCGCCGTTGTGGTATACGCCCGCGCCGAATTCGACGAACACTGCGTCAGCACCGGATGCGACCACCTTGTAGCCCCTCGGCGTTGTTTCAACCGTGACCGCGACCTCTGCGGCGCGTCTTGTGCCGCCTACGATGTCATCCACCCATGCGGCGTTATAATACTGCTCCGCCCGATCACGCACCGCCTCGGCGATGCTGCGCAGCCTTGCGCTTCGCGTGGACTCGGCTTCACGCCTGAGTGTTTCAACCTCACGCATTGCCGCGTCGATGCTTCGGGGGGACAGCTTCACGACGATTCGCTTATGCACCGACGTCCACCCGCTTTACGGCGATCGCCACGCCGTTCGGTGAGCGGGAAACCCGCTTCACGATGTAGTTGTGCGGTTTCACGAGCGGTGCCCCGATCCAGAGCACAGAGTTTTCGTCCATGTCCGTTTCGGAAAGCACGATCACGCTGTCGTAATCGACACTCACACCGAAATCGACGACCGAAGCGTCGCCGCGGGCTGCGGAGATATTGCCGTGCGCCACCTTGGGATCGGTGTACAGCACGCGCTTCACGCCGGTGTAGTTGCCCGCGCTGTCGCTTACATCCTCGGTGCCGGCGTAGTTCGCGTAGAAGAACGCCTGCTTATTGCGGTTCAGCGTGCGCATGTCATACCACCCCCACATACGCGTAAGGCGTGACGTTTCTGTGGATGTAGTCCGTCATGTCCGCGTATTTGAACTGCCGTGAGATGCCGTTTTCGGCGTGTGAGGTCTGCCCCTCCGCGCCCATCAGCCCGTAGCCTACGACGACCGCCATGATGACGGTCATGTCGTAGAGCGTAGGAGGGCTGAATATATCGCACGGCACGCTCGGATAGGAGCGGTACATCCATGCAAGCGTCTCGCGCTCGGCGAATTCGAGCATCGTGCGCAGCGTATCGTCGGACGGGAGTGTGTCATCCCCGCCGAGCATGCGGCGGAGCATATCGAGCTTTTCCGATATTGTCATATCCCGTCACCCGATTTGTCAGCCGCCGATGGTCAGCTTGACCGCGCGGGTCGCATCGGTGAGTGCCGCGAGGTAATACTTTCTGCCGTAGATGGAGTTCTTACGGATGTTTGCGTCCTCGGCGGAACGGGAGCCGCGAAGCGACTGCTCAACCTCGGTGCCCTTCTTGTTGAAGACGGTAACCGCCTTGCGGTCCGCTACAACGATGGTGCCCGCGGTCGCGTCCTTCTTTGCGTAAAGGTCGATACCCGCAACCGAGCCGACGTAGCCGGTGCGTGCGTAGGACTCGTTGTACTGAAGCGTATCCTTCAGTGCCTTGCGCACAGCCGCCATATCGGAGGGCGCGAGGATCGCAAAGAGGTTCTGACCCTCGACGTTCTCGGTCGGGATAAGAGCCGCCGCGTCGACGAAAGCGTCAAAGCCGGGAGTGCCTGCGGAAGCGGTCAGCGTTGCCTTCATAAGCTCTGCGTAAATGTCCGCGTTTACGGTGTTGAACATGTCGACGGCGATGTGGTTGATGCCGGTCTGGATCGCGGTGGGGTCGGTCATCAGCTCCTCGTCGTAATACTCGAATCTGCCCTGCGCGAGGGTGATCTTGTATTCCTTGGGAGCGAACGATACTTCGATGGACTTGGTGTTGCCCTTGCCCATTTCGAGCTTTTCAACGCCGTCGGTCGCGCTGTAGACGTTGATCTTTCTGATCATGCCCGGCTCGCCGACGAGGGAGTTGTCCACGGTAGCAAAGCGCAGGAGGTTCAGTCGCGAATTGTACTGATCCTCAATTTCGTTGGAAAGATAAAAGTTACTGTAGATGGTGTTCGGCATTTAATTAACCTCCGTTATTTTCATAAAGTGCCTGATATTCCTCAGGGTGTTCGTTTGCGAATGCAAGGCGTGCACTCGCATCAAGCTTGCGGAAAGCGTCGAGCGTCATGCCGGCGGCGGGGACTTTTCCGTCCTTCGGCGCGGGCGTGTTGTTGATCTGCTCTTTCTTCGCCTGTGCCGCTGCAGCCGCGGATTTGTCGGAAAGCACCTTGGCGATGCTCTTGGCGAGCGTCACGGATGCCGCCGCGTCTTCGGTGACGATGCCGTCGATGAACGGCGCGTACTCAGCCTCCGAAAGCCCTGCGCCGACCAGCTCCTTTTCCACGTCAAGCCGGTTCGACTTGATGATAAAGCTGCGCTTCTCGGCTTCGAGATCGCGCATCAGCTGCTCGCGCTTCTGCTCGTCGGTCATGTGCGCCGCCTTGTAATCGGCGAAATCCTTCTTTGCCTTGGCGAGATCGGATGCGGTCTTGTCGAACGTCGCCTTGGATACGGTTTCGCCGAGCGTAGCCGGATCGACAAAGCAGCGGTTTGCAAGCGCCGCACTGATTTCCTCGGGTGTCATGCCTTCCTTGTAGTCACTGCCTAAAAGTTCCTTCAGCGTCATGTTTCCTCCTGTTCGCTCATGAGAGCGTTTGCGTTTTTACGGCTTCTCTGCCAAAATTTTGCGTTTTTACGGCTTCTCTGCCGATCTTGCGTTTTATACGTGTTCTCTCACATGTTTTGCTGTCATAGATGCCGATCGCGCCGCAGCGCGGGCATTTCAGCTCCGCTATGCCGCACAGCCGACCGAGCATCCTGCCGCAGCCCTCGCAGTAGACCTCATTCATCGGCTTCGCTCGGGTTCGGCTTGTTGTTCGCAGGTGTTTCCTGCGGCTCACTCTCCGCCGCAAGCTCCCATTTTCTGAGATACGGCAGAGAATCCATGTAAACCTGTTCAGGATCGCTGAACATGTTGCAATGGCTGATTGCGATGCGCGGCGCGACACCCGCTTCAAGCATGTTCTGAAGCGCCTGCGTCTTTGTGAGCATGTTGTCGGTCATGTTGCGTGTGAACTTGATGCCGATATCGCCCACTGTAATGCCGAGCGGCACGTTTTTCGCGTCGAGCAGCGAAAGCAGATCGTACAGGAACCGCTTTTCGACCGGCTCGAAGCAGAGCACCACGGCTTTTGCATAGCTTTCCGCCGACGACCATCCGTCGCGAAGGATGACCGCCTGACCCGTATCGCCCGTCGTACGGCTCGACCCGTTGCGGTCGGGCATGTCGCAGATGGTTAAAATCTGCTGCAGGATGTCGTCTTTGAGCGCCTGTACCTGCGTCTGGTTTAGCTCGCTCGAAACCATGTACACCTTGCCGGGATTGCCGGGATCGGACGTGTACGACAACAAACCATCCTCGCGGAGCCTGTGCCACAGTTTTTCGTCAATATTCAGGTTTTCTACCACCATAAATTGCTGGATAAACTGTTCAAGACCGTCAAGACGGTTGTTGACGACCACATTGAGCGCGTCGAGCAGGTTGATCGCCGGCTCGAAGCCACCCATTCTCGCAAGCCCTGTCGTGTACTCGTAAACGGGGATGAATCCGAGCGGGTTGTCCTGCGCGTCCTCGACGATGCCCTCGCGGATCCGGTAGAGCATGTCCGGCGTATAGCACCAGAACACGTCATCGCCGTTCACGTCCGCTTTCTTCTGAATCGACATCACCGGTGCCCGTCCGGCTTCGGTCGTGTATACCACAGCCGTAAATCGCGGATCGAGCGTGTCAATGAGGAACGGCAGCCGCTCGGTCGGGTCGGGAAGCAGAATGCGGTATCCGACTCCGCAGGTAAACATCCACTCGCCCAGCTCCATGTCAAGCGCAGCCTTCCCCGCGACGTGCATCATTTCGTTGAGATCGGTGATCCGCTCGGAAATGCGGTTTTCGCCGCTGACGGCGCGTTTCAGCATCCCCAGAACGCCGTGCGATTCAGCCTCCTTTTCGGCGGCGCGGCACACATACCGGATCGGTTCGCCGAAGATGTGCCCGGTCTTGAATCGTACGATCTGCGCGGCGTGGTTTTCGGTCGCGCGGTTGCAGATTTCGGGGCGGACTTCCTTTTTGCGGTGAAGAATGTTCTGTTCACCGACAAAATACCGGTAAAGCGTCTGTGTTTGCAGGAAGTTCACTTCCATGTCATAACGCACCGCCTCAAACACTTCGAGCACGTTTTCTCGCGTGATGCGTGCATACGGCGTCATCAGCCTGCGCCGTCCGAACAGCCGGTGCGGCACTGCGCCCTGTTTTGCATTTGTCTCACCCATCCCACCACCTCGCTTTCTCAAAAATTTTAAATCGAGCCGATCCGCGGGCTTGAACCGCGACGGTATTCCGTGATCCCACGATCAATCGACATATGCGGACGGTTGCCCTCTCCGTCCGCAAACACAAGGAGGAAAACTCATGAAAGCACGCTGCTCTCAAGAAGCGCATAGCCGTACTTCAGCCTGCAAGTTCATTTTAACATGGCTTTTGTGCTCAAAAATGGTATCTTTTATAAAATCATGAATTTTCTGTAAATTGTGTACAAGAAAAAAGTGCACCCAACGGATTGCCCGGTGAGTGCACGGAAAATATTCGATTTTTACGCTCAGATCACGCGTTTTCCGACGGTGACTTCGCCGAAATTGTGCGAAACCGCTTCGACAACCATCGCCAGCGAGTCCGGTGCATCGTCGTGCTCGTTCTTGCCGGAGGTGACGAACATGCACAGCCATCGCATAAACTCGCGGTATTCCTGCGACTGGTGCTCCGCATCGAGGAAGACCATGCTTGCGATGTCCGGCGCATGCTGAATGATGCGCGCGACCTTTGCGACGTCCGACGGCGCGCGTCGGGATGAGATGTTCAGCATGATCTTCTTCTCCCGCAGTGCCTTATCGACGGCAGCCGCGTATTCGTGACCGCCGTTGTTCGCCTCAAACTGGCAGACATGCGGGAGGTGCCGCATGATCCTGCCGACGACGAGCGGCTGTGTGACGGTCTTGTCGCCGTCGTTAAACACAACGTCCGCCACATAGCAGGTGTCGCCGTAGAAATAGCAGATCGGCATCGACAGGAAGTCTCCGCCGCCCCACGCCACGTCGCATGCGGCAACAATGCGGTCGGGCGGGCAGTCCGGCAGAATGCCGTTGTAATAATTCAGCTTGTCGGAGTGGAACAGAAGCCCCTGCCGCGCATACGGCTGCCCCATGTACTTCGCCCACCATGTGTTGTCGTCGATCGAGCGGCGCATGTCGTGGTAGTATTCGGTCGAGAAGCCGACACCGTATTTGTAATCGAAGTTGGATTCATCGTTTTTGTCAAGCGCGGGGATGACGATGAATTCATAGCGCGGATCGCCGCGGTACTGTTCCTGAATGCGTCCGAGCGGGTCGAGAAGATTCCATCGGGTACCGACCATCAGTTCCGCCGCGCCGTCCTTCTTGCGGTCCTTCAGCTGGTTCAGATAGGCGTTGTACTTGGTTTCCAGCCGATCCGGCGACAGTGATTCCGCGAGGTCTTCGACAAGGTCGTCGCAGTACAGAATGCCGTTCTCGCCGATTTCAACCGCGCCGGTCAGCGTACCGACGACCGAACGGCACGTGATCGTCGGAAAGCGTTTTTCCTTCCCGAGGTCGATGCTTTCGTTCTTCGCAGACGTGTTCACAAGCGGCGCGTTCGGGAACACCTCGGCGTAGTGGTAGGTGTCCGCATCGCCGATAATCGACAGAAGCTCCTTGTAAAAGCTCTCCGTCAGCTTATCCGAGAAGCCCGACGCAACGCTCGCCGATTCGGGGTGCCTGCCCATCACCCACGTCATGAAGAACACGCAGAGTGTCGATTTTCCCACGCGAGGCGGCAGACTGATGCCGAGAAACAGAATCTTGCGTTCTTCAAGCCGCTGCAAAGCGTCGACCAGCTGTTTTAACACCTTCCGGCGCGGCGGGTAGAATTTTTTCTGCGCGGGACGATCCCATTCGACGTAGAGCAGGAAATATTCGAAATAATCGTACGCGAGAAACTTGCAGACCGCTTTTTTCAGCTCGTAAAATTTTCCGCAGAGCACGTTGTCCCGCCCGACCGTTTCGGAAATCCGCCTGTCGCAGATGTCGCCGATCCGCATAAGCTTTTCGGCGACCGGCTTTGCGAGTCTGCGGTCGTTCGTTTCAAGGTACAAAATCCGGCACGCGTCAAAATAATCGGTCAAAATCGCGATATCAAGAAGATCCTGCTTCTCAATCGCGCATATCAGCTTCCATGTGTCCATAATTTCGGGCGCAATGCAAAAAGCGCCCGACTTCACCTCCTTATGGTGTTAGTCAGGCGCTCTTTCGCTTTCGCAATGGGATTAACCCGGCGCTCTATGGTTTATTCGGTTGTGTTGTTGTTTAAATCGCTTCGATTTCGTCGCCGAGTTGGTGTCCCACTTCCCTCATAACCGAGCTTCCCGTAAGATATTCCAACCCCTTCATGGTTATTGTCGGGCAGGGGATCCCCACGATGCTCGGCTTATCCGCAGCCGGAGTTTGGTCATACTCCACGCCGTCAATAACTCCATTCCTTTGCAGCAAAATCATCAGCTGCTCCCAGCGCTCATATGAAATTCCGAGTTCATCAGGCACGATCGTCGCCATGTCCACGAACGCATTATCCATATCGCGTTCAAGTGCCCGCAAGATGCGGTAAATCACCTTTAAATCGTCCATTCTCAGCCTCCTTCGTCTTGTCGCTTACGCTTCTTTTGCCATGCGGTACCACTGCGACCGCGATATGTTCAGCTCCCGGCATGCTGCCGCAACCGACAGCCCCCCAGACGCTACCCGCGCGGCGTAGGATTCGAATTCGCCGGTATATCCGGTCGGTCTTCCGAACTTTACGCCCTTCGCCTTTGCGGCGGCGATGCCCTCTGCCTGCCGCTGGTGGATCTTCTCACGTTCCTCCTCGGCGATCGAGCTGAGCACCTCGACGAGAATGTTGTTGATCATGTCCCGAATCCATTCCTGCCCCTGAAAATCAATCAGCGTGGTCGGAATGTTGAGGATCCGGGCAATTACACCATGCTCGCGGAACCACTTCAGTTCCTCTTTGATGCCCTCTTTGTTTCTTCCGAGCCGGTCAAGTTCCTTGACAATCACTTCATCCCCTGGTTCGAGTACGGATTTGAGCATCTGATACCCCGCACGTTCGAAATCCTTGCCCGACTGCTTGTCGGAATAAATGTGGGAATCTGGAATGTCCGGGCAGTGCTGCCGAATCGCGGCAATCTGCCGGTCAAGATGCTGGTCAGCCGAGCTGACGCGGATGTATGCGTAGGTCATGATTCGCTGTCCTCCCCTGCGTCGATGATAAACTGATCGTCAGCCTTACGACCGCGCTTCTTGGGCTGGATTACAAGGTCGTAGCCGAGAACATCAAGCATCTTCGCAAGCAGGCTCACACCCATGTCGTTCTTGTTGAGTCGGCTTGAAATACCCGACTGATTGTTGTACCCCATCGCCTTGGCGAGCGTAGTCTGTGTAAAATCCGACCGTTTTATAATGTCCTTAACAATTTCATTGGCTTTCATGGCGGCTCTCCTTTGTTGTTGTGATTCTATTATATCACACATTCGCGTTATTGTCAACCCCTTTTTTGAAAATTTTCTTAAAAAAATAACCGCCCACACGGAGCGGTAAGGCTATAACGTTCGAAGCAACCCAACAATCCCGTCAATGTCCGGTGTATAGACGCAGCCGGAACCGGATTCATACTGCGCAAGATAGCATTGGCAAGAATCTACGATTTCTTTTTCGTGAGCCATAATCACGCGGGCAACCTTTTCGAAATGATCATCCGCAGAGTATCTGAACTTGTCCACATACTTTGATGCATCAATCGGAAACAGCTTTATGTAGTGTACTCCGTGATGGTGCCTTGATCGCGTTTGGGAATTAGGCGGAAGGCTCAAATATTGGCTGTAAGGCGTAGTCGGCGATATATTCGACCGTATCGGCACGACAAAATCGCAGAGCTTTCCCCTGAATCGCAGGCGTACCACAAGCACACACGGTCGCCCATCCTTGTTTATGAGTATTTCTTTGTCCAGCCCGTTTTTCTTCAGCAAATCATAGTATGACTGCTTTACCTTTACAATCTCCATCCCTCAACCTCGCGTAAAACAAAGCCCCGCTTGATGCGGGGCACAAACAGGTGTGCAATATTCTTGTACAAAGCCGTTGCACGCGACCGATAAACATACAGGTAGGCGATATTCTGACCGTCGCCTCCGGCTATATTAAGGGTATTTTGCGCTCTGTAAGTGATGCCTTACGCTACTATTATACCACGCCTACGCCGATTTTGTCAATATATTTTGCAAAATTTCAAGTCAACCCTTTTTATTTTTTTCGGTGTGTGCGGGGGTTACTTGCGCCCCAGCGGCAGGACCATATACCCCCGGGGTAGGGTATGCCGCCGGACGGATCGGGAACGGCTGCGCAAGGTGTAACAAATGTGTAGCTTTGGCACACGTGAAAAAATATCGTGATTTAGCAATATTTTTTTGCAAAACCTCTTGACATTAACGTGAATTCGTGATATAATAATACCGTAAACAAAAAAAGCGCGCCCCCCAAGCCGGCAAGCACAGGGACGCGCCACACAACGACAGACCGCGCGAACGCGATCCGCAATAAACATTATACCACGGATTGCGGCGGCTGTCAAGCCCCTGAGAGGGCAGAAAGGATTATATCATGGTTTTCCAGACTACAGAAAAAGCAATCCGCAACAGTTCCGCCCGCATCGTTTCCGCAGGTTATTGCGATCTGCAATTCCTTCTCCGCCATCATTCCCTGATTGCATACACACGCGGCGTGTATGGCTGGAATTTCGATGTGTACGAGGTCGACGGGCTGACCATCTGCACCGGCTACCGCCGCACGATCGGCAGACGTGCAAACGGCATCGCCGAATATAACGAACGCGCGCGCGTCATCTGGGAGGACTACAAGCGCGACTATGACGAACGCGCTGCAGAGGTCGAAAAGCTGCTGCACGAATTCGTCGCGCAGGCGTAAAGGAGGGCTGACAATGCTTATCTGGCTTGCCTACCTCGCGTCGTTCCCGATCGTGTTCGCCCTGTTCGCGGCTGCCGAAATTCGCCGAAACCCGCACAGATACCCTTGACAACCCCGCGCGGATATGATACAATAGCATTGGAGGTGATCGCATGTATTATATCGCCCTGCTGCTTCTGCTGCCGTTCGCCGTCCTGTTCGGCACGTCCAAGCATTACAAATAAACCCCCAGACGCGCGAGAGCGTCCGCCCCTGATCGGGTATCCGGTCGGGGGCTTTTTGCGCGTCCCGCGGCGTTTTGACGGCTCCTGCAGCGCATCCAGCCCTCGTCCGAGCATGCGAGAGGGCGACAGCGTCTGTGACGCGTTTACAGCCGCTTTGCGGAGTTTTGCGCGATACCCTTATAAGTACATGCCCACGGGCGCAAACGCACGACTGCGTGTCTATGCGCGTCTCCTGCGCCGTCATGGCGTCAATGTCATATCCCGCCCCGTGAACCCGCCGCCCCCAGCCGCCAAATCGAGGACAAAAGCAAAAGCGGAACCGGATCATTCTCCGGCTCCGCTAAATTTTTGCCCTTTGTGAGAGGGAATCTGCTTGATAGTCGCGGGATAGTCGCTGAATAGTCGCGGCAGCCTCCGCAATAGTCGCTCAATAGTCGCTGGAATTTACTGGAAGCCGCTCAATAGTCGCTCAATAGTCGCTCTTGTCCACCGCCGCTCCCTCAATAGTCGCCTCGCCCTCCGCCATGATCGCGTCGCGGTACTTCGCTTCGAGCGCTTCACGCGGCAGCTCGTCGTCCTTGTTCCCCTTCGAAACCACGATATCCGTCTTGTCCTGATACCCGAAATGGTTCTTTCCGAGGAAGATTCCGGAGACGGGATTGATCTTGCCATTTTGCATGTAATCTTCCCATAATTCCTCCAAAATTGCGTACGTTCTTTTTACCAAATCGCAATGTGTAGCCCCGCGAACCTCCCCTTCCTTCCACCTCCACAGCGTACCTTTGTCGACTCCGAGCGCGTTGCACAGACCTGTGACCGTGGGCTTCATGTCGTTTTCGCCGCAGTGTTCGAAGTACCACTTGATGCGAGCCTTGACCTGCTCAGCGTCGGAAATGTCGATGGGTTCGAGATCGAACGCTGCCATGGCGTGTCGGATATATCTCGCGTTGTCGCCAGCTTCTATGCCCTCCTGCCCGAAGTTGGCGAGATCGGGACGATTACGCTTGCGCTTCGGCTTCGACGCGGGGGTTTCGTTTGTTCCGGCTTCGGTCTCCGACTTGGATGCCGCAGTGCTCTTCTTCTCGGTAGTCGCTTTCTTTTCTGCCATAATTTCACCTCTACTTCTGTTCTACTTCTGTATGCTAAGATTTTTAGTTAAGCTAAATTTAAAGTATAATATATATTATATTAATATAATAATATTATATACTATCACTTGCCGTCGTTCTCCGTCAGCTTCACAATGGCGCGCAGCAGCACTGTCGCACAATATCCACCAAAGCAGATCCAATACCCAACCCCGGCGTCGATTGCCGCGCCGATCATGGCGAACAAAACAATACTCATGCTTTCCTTCTTTCCGCCAGCGCGGCTTCGGCTTCTTCGCGGGTGAAAAATAGCTTCTCTCCGATTGCTTTTGCGGGTATCGTTCCCATGTTCCATGTTTCAATGGACATCCCTTTTGCACCGAAAATGATTCGCTGAATTCCATCTTGCTTCATAAACCACTTGCCCTTATCTGCGGGGTCGGCGGGAAATTTTGGCGTGTATACAATCCACACCACATCTCCCACCTTGCAAGGCGGCACAATCACGCCATGTTCGAGCAGGTAGTCGGCGATAAATTCACGCCGAGCTATAGGTGTGGCGACAGGCTTCCCCCACGTCTCCAATTCAGCCTTGTGTATCAATTCAATCAGTCGTTCGCGTTCAGTCATGGTGTTCCTCCTTCATAATAAGCTCCGTACACAGCTTCATCAGCGTCAATCCGTGATCTGTTGAGATAGATATGGATTCCATATCGGTATTCATTGCAACAAGTAGTTGAAATTCAAGCGCATCAGCGATTTCTTTAAGCTGAATTCGCGCTTCTTCGGATAGTTTGTATCTATCATCGCTTTCAAACGCTGTGCATCCGGTTACTTTACCGGTTTTCACGCTGTTTTTGCGGGATGCGAGGAATTGGCAGTTATTACGGTATAAGCACTTTTCACACATGACGCTCCTCCTTTGCACTGTCCACCTTTTTCCATACTTGATACAAAGCATAGGCAAGCGGTCTTTTTACGAAATCCATTTTCTTTGCTCTTTCGTATTCGACCTCAAGCATTTTCATGACCTTTTCGAGGGTCATTGTCTCGCCGCGTTCAGACATGTTGTTATATCTCACCTCCATTCAATACAATGTCGTTCGCCAGCTTCTCGCCACACACAGGACAATATTGTATCTGTATCGCAAGGTTTCTCCACCAACCATTCTCTGTATATTCGGCATGAATTACAGCTGATGACGATTCTTCGTGTTGGTATAATACTATTTCTATTTTTGGTAATTCATTATTTCCTACAAGTACAGACTTGCGTTTTTCCCCAATCGGAACATTTTTTAATAGCTCGCAATATTTACACATTATTTTTCTCCTCCAGCGGTTGCCGCCAGCATTCGTCACACCTCCCGCCAGCTGAACAGCGCTCAACATATCCAACATCAAAGGCGCATGATCTTGGAGTTTTTTCGTCAGGTCGTCTTAACGCCTTCGGATGCTTCTCGAAGAAATCATCCGCAATCGTCCGCTCCGGATGCTCCGCCGCCCACTTTTCGAGGATGGTTGCCATCTCCGAAGCGCAGATTTTAGCCGCTGTTAATCCACATGGGCACTCTCCGCACATCGGACAATCATTGCACTCGGTGTGCGCCACGCACACCCGCTTCCATATCCGCATCGCCTGTTTAAATTCCATTGTTAATCCTCCTCTCCCATCGTTCAATCTTCGCCGACTCAACCTCTGCGACGGCATCACCCGTGATCCCGATCTTACGCATCAGGGCATTGTTTGCTACGTTCACGTCGGCGATTTCTTCGATCAGGTGCTCACGAGCTTCCGTCAGCGACACCGGCGAGGGATTCATGCCATGCAGTACACGGTAATATTTCGTGAGTGCCTGTGCCAGTTCCGCCGCTTCCTCCGCCGCCTGAATCAGCAGATCGTCGACGGTGAGGGCGGTTGTAATTGTAGTCATGTGTTATTCTCCTATTCTCATTTTCGTTACCGCGATCGGGAATTCTTCGATCTCGCTTGCCCACAAGCATGTCCCTTTGCCATTGATGGATTCCCACAGATACGGGAATCCGCCGATTCCGTCGAACAGGCTTGCCATCGTGGGCACATATTCAAACTGAGCAGATATGCGTTTGAGCAGATACCGCCAGTATGGGAGCGCGATGGAGTTGCCGAGGGCTTTGTATCGGTTGCTGTCTGTGGTTTGATGCCGTTTTCCCTTAGTGTCTACCCATTCTCCGATATCCGTCCATCCGTCCGGGAAACCTTGCAAACGTTCACATTCAAGCGGTGTCAGACGACGGACGGCGGACGATGTTATGATGGGCGGATCCTTGTACATGCGCGCCAACAACGGAGTCGAGACGTTTTCTCCGCTGTTAAACATCCCCACATCAAGGCACACCGCCGTATAATCTGTGATGCGGTTCTCATGATCCCCGGTAATGGTTGGGCATGTCATGCCGTCTCCATTCCCCCGTGCATCATAAACTGCCGGTCTGTCGATGGTGTTGAGTGTAAAGCTCACATCGTCGTCGCGCCATCCCTTGCCGTTGCATCCGGCGGTGTCGGCTCTGTCGATGCAGTTTCCTTGGATACAGATTGCCGTTCCAACGCCGCTCTCAGCATCGGCGGCAGTTCCTTCCCGCGCCGTTCCGCACGTCTCAATATCCCCTCGCAAGCCTTTGCGCTCAAATAATATTTCGGGTGCGGATTCTCCTCCAAAATCTGCGACAAGCGCGATTCGGCGGCGACGCTGGGGGACTCCCCAAAACTGCGCATCGTGTACGCGCCATGCAATGGACCATCCGTCGCCCATGATGCATCCGGCGTTCGACCATTTCCCCTTCTGAGGTCGAGGAATAATACAGTCCGGCTCGACGATCCGCGCGGTTTCTTCGAGCACGGCGCGAAAGTCTTCTCCCTCGTTGGAACTGAATGCGCCTGGTACGTTTTCCCAGACCATGTATCGGGGTGAGCATCCCCGAATATGTCTATCTGCTCGTACATTTTCTCTCATCTCCTTGACAACGCGTATTTGATCCATAAAAAGCACCGACCGGGATCCGGCAAATCCGGCTCGTTTTCCTGCGCAGGACAAATCTTGGCAGGGCGATCCCCCGATAAACACGTCAACCCGCGGCACCAGCGCGCCGTTGATCTTCGTGATATCTCCGTAGTGTCTCACACCCCCGCGCCTCCTTCCAGCATTCGTGCGACACTGCGCCAGAAGCGCGGCGCGTCGGAGTGACGGTTGATGTGCTCGCGGATGCTCGGACCGATGCCGCAGGCGAACACAACCTGTTCTTCGTCGGTTACTTTCTCCGATTCGAACTCCTGAACGTCCCGCGGGATGTCGAGATGCGTCAACGCGTCGACCATCCTGCCGTTTCGAAGACAGTCGACCGTCACGCCTTTGTCACCGACAAAGCCGATGACCTGTCCCTCTGCGATCATATCTCCCTTTCTGGCAATGCGAAGCGCGAGTCCGGAAAATCGGATTTGCACGCCGTTGCATCCCGCTACCGTGACAAACGGTCCGAGGCGATGCGCACGGCTTCTCGAATCCGGTTCGAACCGCGATTCCACGACAACACCGCTCACGGGCGATATCACCTCATGCTCAGAGCCGTGTCTTGAGGGCTTGCCGACAAAAATCAGCCTGCCGGGCGTGTCCTTTTTGCCCGTGCGAACGATGTTCACAAGCGTGTATCTGTGTGATGCGAATAATGGTTTCATCTCTCGCTTACCTCCTCAATTCTGCCGCACTCAACGACGTAATGGAAGCGATTCGCAAGCTCCGCCATCTTGCGCAGCTCGGCTTTCACGTCTTCGCTGACATTCGGGCTGTCAAGCCCCGCCCTGACCGCGTGATAGACGATCTGCACGATCTGCCGGTCGTCGAAATGCGCCGACAGCGAGCCGCACCACAACGGCAAGCAGGAATAGTCGAGATTCGCGCCGCGGAGATCGCTGTGGCGGAGATCGCTGTGGCCGAGATCGCTGCCGCGGAGATTGCAGCCGCTGAGATCGCGGTATCCGAGATCCGCGCGCTCGCCGCCCGGCTCGTTGTTCAGCCACTTCTTGTGCTTTTCTAAGATTTCGTTTAATTCTGCCTGTGTCATTGTCATTGTTTTTCCTCCATTTGATACGGATCCACTTCTTCGAGCGGAACCAGCTTTGTACTGTTTGCCCGCAGGTCGTGCAGGATGGCGAGGTGATAGGGCTTGTCCTCGCCGAGACGATACGCCAGAGTGTACGCTTCCGGGTAAAACGTCAGCCCGCCATGACGCACCAGACACGCTGGGTCGCGCGTCATCGCATACCGCGCCGCTCTGCGGATGAATTCGTTTCTGTCCACTGTTGCCTCCTGTATCACATGGGTCTTTCAGATAGGCAACAATATAAATTCAGTCTACACCTGACAATTTTCAACCTTGTAGCCTGTGTAGCCTATGTAGCCTATGGTTTTTGTCTTACGCGCGTGAGAGTGTGTGTACTGGAAATCAATTACCAGTATATATACTTACTTTAAATGTTTTGCTTATTTCGCAAAAAGTAGGCTACACAGGCAACAGCCGCTTGCCGCCTGACAAAATCCTGTTGCCTACTGTAGCATCGCGGCTACAAATTCCCGTCTCACATCGGCAAATCATCCAAATTTTCAACCTCGTTTTCGTCAATATCGCCGAACGCCGAGAAATTGATGACCACGCACCGCACCGCTGCAGCGCCCGCGCTGATCCGCACCATCTTGTCATGATGCTTCGCCTGATGTTCGAGCAGCCCCGGTATCGCGCACGCCCACGCGAGAAACGAGGTCGGGTTAAAGCCCGCTCCGGTCATCGCATCGGTGAACGTCTTGCGGATAATCGCCACGCGGTCGCCGTCCACGCGTCCGTAGATCAGTGCGTTTTTGGTGTCCCCGCCGCCGACGAAGTTGTTCATGTGCTCCGCCGTCCATCCTCTGAGCCATTCCAGTGCGCGTCGGTTTACGTCAACCTCGTCACGCGTCGAGAGATACGGCAGGATGTCCGCGACTTTGAGACGCGTTTCCTCGCCGAACAGCCACAGACTCGCCAGATGATCCGCCGCAAGAATGAGCGACGCTGAGAGCGCCTGTTTGTCGGTAACGTCGGTCTTGTGCAGTTCTGCAAGATACTGCTCCTGCAAATCTCTCGCGAGTCGGATATTGCCCGACAGCATCGACACGAACGCCCGACCGGCGAATCCGTAGTTCTCGCCCATCACCGCGCAGGCTTCGCGTGGGTTCTCGAACAGCCGTTGTCCCTTGCAGTCGATCTCGATGACGCGGTTAACCGCACCACCGCCGCTCTGGGACGTGCTGATCGGCATTTCGCCTGTGGTGATGGCGGTATTCGCCCAACGCTTCATTTGCGCAAGACCGCCCGCCTTGGCTCCCCTCGTGCGTCCCACGCCCTCCGCGAACTTATAAATGAACTCGTCGAACGAGCGCCGGTCTTTGGCAATCTGCAATTCATCGAGGAACACGGGTACCGAGTTGGATGTTCCAGCCAGCACCTCAACGCCAACATCCGTGGTGTTGAAATTGTGGAAAAGTCCGCCGTCCGGGCGAGGTATTCCCCATACCGAGATCGCCGCCATCATGCACACGCTTTTTCCGGCTTCCGTTCCTCCCCACAGATGGACGATAAACGGTAAACTCCGGCACGGCTTGACCATCGCCGACGCGAACGATGCGGCAAGGATGATTTTGACCACGGGATTTCGCTCTCTCGCCGCCGCGAAGTATTCGAGCCACGCTGATGCGCTTCCGTCAGAGCGAACCGCATCAAAAAGCTGCCGTCCCGCCGGATCGCCGTCGTACTGCAAGCCGTCGACGTAGGGCGCGAACATTCCGTCATCCTCGCTGCCAACCCATCCGAGCCGGTTGGTGGAGCTGATTTCCGGGATTGTGCCGTAGTTTAACTGCTCGATCTCGGTGAAATACTTCACCATCGCTTTCGCATTCTCCGAATCGACGCCAACGCCCCACGCCGACAGACCGACAATCTGCTGTGCGCTTGCAAGCATGCTTCTCGGCACCGTCAGCGACCGCCACGCGCCGCTTCTGCGGTAGGATATCTCAATCTGCACCTCACCCGTATCGACGTTGTACAGCCGTTTCGAGGGCATCAGCGGATGCCCGCAGACGCGTACCGGTTCGCCGTAAAGATTGCGGGTTGTGATGCCCGTCTCATCGTCCGCCGTGTACGCGCCGCAGAGCAACTCAAGCGGCTGTCCGTCAAAGTCGGTCGCATGCGACTGCGCCGCCGTTCCGGACCCTCTGTGCAGCTTTGCGTACGCGGAAAACTGCGACACAAAGTTGCGGATTCCCAGCGTTTTTGCATACGCAGACACCATATCCCGGTATCGCATGGTGCGGTATTCCTCCCCGCCGCCCTTTTCGAGCACCCATGCATGCGGGATGGACGTGTTCGCGAATTCCTCCGCTGTCCATTCGGGCACCGGATCGAAGGTACAGGCATCGTCGACGATCTGCCCGGAAATGATCTCAGCCGCCATGCCGTGCCTCCTTTTCCGCTTTTCTTACCGCCCACACCCATGAGCGGGCAAACGCCCTCGGATCACTCGAAAACCGCTTGCCGCTGTGAAGATCGTCGAGCACACGGTCGAACGCCGCGACGCAGCGCGTGTGCATGTCGGTCTGTACGGTACGGTGGATCGCCCAACGCTGGATGCGTCCAAACATCGGCAGAACCGATTTTTCGATACGGCGTACCTCGCGCCGACGCGCATTCTCCGCCTCGCGTTCTTTTATAAGAACCTCAGCTTTTTTTCTCGCGTCGTCCCGCAGATTGTCAAGCCCCAGCCCGAACGCGGTGTCGAGAAGCCCGACGGCATCGCCGAAGCTGCAGCGATGCATCTGCATTACGAAGTCGATGACATCCCCTTTCGCGCCGCAGGTGAAGCAGTGGAAGGTGCTGCTGTCGTAGCCGAGATTCGCGCCTTCCCCACCGTGGATCGGGCACGGGATGCGCCGCCTGACTGACGCGCCGGCGGAGATTCCTGCAAACCGCGCGATCACGTCCGGCATGCTGACGGCAGACTTGATGATTTCCGCTTTCTCGCGGGATGTAAGATGTTTCTGCATTATAAATACCTCCTTGCATTGGCGATTATAGCAGATTCAAACCGCCGCCGCCCGTCAAAGCCCGTCATAACCTGCCGTCGCTTTGACGTAATTTCATGGATTCACGCCTAAAATTTCGGCAATCCGCTTGCCCGTGCACCTTTTGTCGCAGAAAAGGAATTCAACATTGTACGAAATATGAACGCGCACCATGCGATCGGCAAGCTCGCGCCCTGTTATAAGCCCGTGCGGATTCTCCCAGTTCTTCACATCCTCTATCGTGTGAATCTGCCCGCCGTGCTCGCAGAGGATGTACAGCTTCACGCCAAGTTCCGCCGCGAGGCGGATTTCGTTCATGAACCGGCGTTTATCCGCGCCGAGGTTGGTTGCAAGCTCGGAAAGATTCTGCTTGCGGTCGATGGCGACCGACGGATTGTCGTGCCGCTGATAATCGCCGACGAGCAGCTTTGTCGAGATATATTTGATGCGGTTCGCGTCGAAATATTCGATGATGCGCGTGATGGCACGCGGCTTTTCACGGGTGTCAATCAGGATCATGGGCTTCAGTTATTACCCCAATCCTGCTTGAACGGCGAATGACCCGGGTCGTTGATTGTGTCCGTCACAAACTTCGCGAACGTTTCGGCGTGTTTGGGATTCTCTTCTTTGAGTGCATTATGCAATGCCGCAAGTGCGCAAAGGGTTTCGGCGGATATTTGCACGATATTACCGCGCATTCTTAATTTGGTTTTATTTTTGTTTGTCTTGATATTCAGCATGTTTTATCCCTCCTTCTCTCAAAACGATATCAGACATGGGTTATTTTTTCATCGGGATTCATGCCCGTTTCGCTTTCATCAAAATAAGTTGCCTGCATATCGGCAATATGCGTAAGCAGTGCCAAGGGGTGCAGTTCAAACGCCCTTCCGACGGTATTGTTATTCGCGCTATCTTCCCAAGCCCCCATATGCCAGCGAATCGCCATTGCCTCTTCGCGGGTAAGCCGCATAAAGCCCGAAATGATATACACGCTCTTCTCTCCGTGTCCGTATGGGAGTTTATCATCCACAATATAGAATGGGTACTTCTCCCACGCTCCCGTGGTTTCGTTCTTACGGTTTCGCATCTCCACCGTGTAGAAGTTGGTTTTGCACACATCATGGAGCAGTCCGCAAATAGCGATGGTTTCGTCTTCCACGTCTGTCATTCGGGGGAACCAACCCTCCAGCGGGCTATCCATGTACAGCTTCTTGAGGCGTTCGTACACATGGACGCTGTGTTCCACCAAGCCGCCAGGGCGGGAGAGGTGGAACCTTGTGCTTGCAGGAGCCTCAAAAAAATCAGTTTTTGTCAAGTATTCGAGCAGTCGATCTGCTCCCTCTCTTTTAATATTGGATTCATAGATTTCGATAAACTTGTTTTTCATATTGTTACCTCGTCAAAACGGCAGATCGCCGTCATCTGCGATAACCTCAACCGTGGGAGCCGCAGCAGCCGCAGACGGTGCGTAAGCGTCTGGCATATATGTCTGAGTGCCCGCTGCATTCTGCGCCCCCTGAACCGCCTGTGCGCCCTGTACCTCGCCCTTGGAATCGACGAAATACACTTCGTCGACCAGAACCTCGGTTGCATACCGCTTCGCGCCGTCGTTGTCCGTCCATGAGCGCGACTGGATCTGTCCGACCACGCAGATAGAGGATCCCTTGCGGAAGTATTTCGAAATAAACTCCGCTGTCTGCCGCCATGCTGTGCAGTTGATGAAGTCCGCCTGTTGCTGCTGCCCCTCCGGCGTGTACTTGCGGTTGACGGCGATGCTGAATGACAGCACCGCAACGCCGCTTTGCGTCTGCTTGAGTTCGGGATTGCCGGTCATTCTGCCGCCGAGAAACGCCTTGTTAAGATTGAAGTTGGCCATTATTTACCCTCCTTCATCGCCGCGTTGACGGAATCGGTCAGACTTGCCGCCGTATTGCCGCCGGACACGTCCTCGACCTCCTCAACGGTCTGACAGCCCATCAGCACGTCGGGGCAGAATTCGCGGGCAAAGAAGCTCGCCGCGCGGTACATCAGCATCAGCTCGGTCATGTTCCGCCACTTCGGATTCGAGCCGTACCAGCCCTCCGCCTTTGCCATCGCGACCGTGACCTCCACGCCATCCACGCGCTTTCCGGTGCGCTTGTCAATGGCGGTGTAGTAACATCCTCGGTCGTCCGCTCCGCGCGTTCCGGTGCGGACGTGGTCGATGTTATCAAACAGCCCGCAGTTTTTGATAAAAGCACCGCATGCCTGTCCAGACCATGACGGCTTGCCCTTGATGACGCAGAGATTCTGCATGACCATCAGCGGGTTCGTGCCGATGCGGTTCGCCATGTCCATCGCGATCATGCAGTCCTCGGGCTTGCCCTGATAGGACTGCGGGACGAGCGACGACTTCGCAAGTGCCGCCGATACCCGCGCCAGTTGATTGAACGCCTGCGGGTCCATCCAGTTCGCAAGCGGCATGCCTTGCGAAAGCACCGTCTGAACCGGTGCCTGTGCCTGCTCCGCAACGGGAGCAATCTGTGTGTTGTTGTCCATGTTGTTCCTCCTTAATCATACTGTTCCGCCAGCCATTTCGGCAGGCTGAGTTCGTTTATTGTGTGGCTTTCGCCGGTGTAGCCGTACCAAACGCCCGTGTCGCGGCAGCGCTTGACGGTGCCGAGGCATTCGCGGTACAGATCATACCCGCGCTTCAGCATCGCGTCATCCGCACGCAGGATATTGATAAGATACGGCGGCTCCTTTTCGACGGCGACGAATACAAAGTCGCATTCGATGCCGCGTACGGCTTCTACGCCGGTCTTGTACATCGCCGCCTGCATGTCGTAGCCCATCTTGACCGCGTGCCGCATGAAATCCTCGGTCGACGCGGACATGCAGCTTTTGAGATCGACAATCAGTCCGCGCCCGTTCACCTCGCGGAAGCTGTCGGGGCGCACCTTGCAGGCAAGCCCCGTCATGTCGTCGGTGAAATAATAGCTTTCCTCCACCGCGCCGCCGCACAGGAACGCCGCCAGAGAGTCGTGCGCGACCGCATCCGCCATTTCCTTTGCCTGCGCATACATCTCGCAGGGGACGGCGGTTTTGCCGATGTTTGCGTCCATAAACGCCTCATATGCTGCGCGTCCCTCGCGCGTCCGGCGGTCAAGCTCCGGCGCAATCGCGTATTCGCTCCCGAAATCGGACGGTTCCAGCACCAGCTTGTGAAACACGCTTCCGAGCAGCATTGCTGGCGTTTTCACCGGCGGATGACTCTCGCAGTATTTGAAATACTGCGGATTCTTCTCGATGATCCGCCACAGACGCGACCGCGAATAGGGTGCAGACGCATGGTAGGCGGCGTTTGATTCGTGCTTTATCATGCAGTTTCCTCCAATACATCCGAGTTCCGGCGTTCGATGCAGTGTTCACAGCCAAGCACTTCGCCGTCACGTACGAACACCCAATCGTCAATTGTCAGCTCTTCGCCGCATTCCGGGCAGCGCGGGAGGTCGTGTATGCGAGACGCAAAGCCTGTGCGCATCGCACGTTCGATGTCGGGGCGGTCCCCGATGTCATTCAGCGATCTCAACATGTATTTTCCTCCTTGACAAAAGCTCTGCCTGCATCGCTTCCGCCATCGGATCAGCGTCGCCGTTTTCGAGGCTCCCTTTTCGTCCCTCGGTCGGTGTGAAGCTGTCGGACGCGTAGGCGGCGAGGATATCTTCGATGCCTGTCAGCACATGCATAAGCCGCTTATCGCCGAAGCCGTACAGATCGTTCAGCGCAAGGCACATCGCCAGATTGCAACGGCGCATGATGACCTTCTTTTTGCGCTCCCACATCTGCTCAACGCAGATCGCTACGGCTTGCTTCTGTGCCGCGTTCAGCGCGGTGACAGCAGATAATCGCGCCTTCATGCCGTCTTGACCTCCGGCTTCTTGTAGCGGATGGTGATGGTAGCCTCGTCGGGCGTCATGCTGATCGCCACGCCCTCGAATGCGAGCCCCATCAGCTCGGGCATGCGCGTCGCGTCGAACGCGGGGTCGTAGGGCGGAAGCTTCGGGGCGATCGTTTCGATTGCCGGAAGGTTTACGGTCGAGTCCTTCATGTTTGTTTTCTCCTTTTGATTTTGAATTTGTGTAAATAATATCGCAGTCTGTATACGTCTTCGCCCGTGATCTCAGCCGCTTCACGCGCGGTCATGCCGCTCTTGTAGAGAGACACTGCCGCTTCGAGCGATGCCCGTCCGGCGGCTTCACCAGCATGCAGAATCGCGAGAATCGACGACCTCGGGCAGTCGTTCAGCTCGGCGAGGATGCGGATTTGCGCGTCCTTGTGCCGTGCGTCACGATAGGATGTGCGGATTTCTTCGTCCGACATCATCATAGGCATTAGCGATGCAACGCATCGCGCCGAATCGGGCAGAATCGCCCGTGAACGATTTCGTAAGCGGTAGTGTCCGGTGCGAGCAGACGGGCTATCAACGCGGACATCGCCGCTTTTTCGTCTTCAAGCATGCGAATCTGCTCCGTAAGTTCCCGCTTTTCGGATAGATGCAGCTGATGCAGCTTGTCTGATGCAAGCTTATTCGCCGCTTCGCTCATGTTCATGTGATTCCACCTCCTTGATATACCTCCGCCATGCGTTGCGCTCGGCAAGGCGGAGCAGTGTGTGTACAGAGCCGTGATTTTCAGGGCAATATTCCCGCCCGGCATGACTGTTGTAGCCGTCAATCACCGCGTTGGAATATTCTTCGTGTGCCTGTGCTTCTCTTGCGCGTGCAGCGGCAAGATCGGGAGCCGCGATTTGAATCCGGCGCAGGGCTCGGACCGTTTCACGCTCCAGAAGGTGCTCCCAATTACTCACAGACACCCAGCTCCTTCAGCTTTGCATAACGCTTTTCCAGCGACTTGATCGGGATGCCCCACACCTCGTAGGCGACCTCTGTGTTGACACACATCGGGTTGTAGTTGATGGTGTGCTCCTCTCTCATCTTGACGCGCACAAGCTCTTTAAGCTTCGCGGCGCGTTCGCGGTTGATGCCGAACAGGTGGCAGATGTCGTTGGTGCCGATTTCGGTGTTCTTCCAGTAAAGCTCGATTGCGTCGCGGATGTTCGCGACTTGAGGTACTCTTACTCCCATGATGTTTTATCTCCTTGTGTGATGTTATTTTCCCGGGCACAGCTGCTCCGGGTCGACGTGTAACGCGCTCGCGATTCTTGCGAGATGATAATGATCTTTGATCGGATGCTCTCCGCGCTCCCAGCTGCCGAACGTATTTGCCGAGACTCCGAGATGGCGTGCGACCGCCGCCTGCGTCAGCCCGCTCTTTCGGCGGTAATAGTAGATCAGCTGTCCGACCGTCGGCGGTGTCTTAGTCATCGAAGATCACCACCGCACGGATTACCTTGTCGCCGCGCCGGACATTGCGCGTCAAGTGGCGGGGATCGCGTTTCAGCACCTCCGCGCCGTCGAGGGCTTTCAGCCCCTCCGAATGACCGTAGCCGAGTTCGCGGAATACGCTGTACGCCGCATCACGGTCGATTGCGACCTCGCGTTTGTCGCGGCTTTTCCAGACCGCATCGGTCTTTGCCAGCTCGCGCACACGCGCGGTCAGCGTCTCAATGGAGGCTTGCTGGCGATGGGCGTTCGCTCGCAGGTCCCTCATCGCACCGAGTGCGGATTCAAGCCGTTCCTCCAGCTTCGCGATGCGCTCATCGTGCACCGTGACCTTGTCTTCGAGCAGTGTGCAGAGCCGGTCGAGCTTTTCGAGAATTTGTGCTTCGTTGTTCATAGAATAAATCTCCTTGTGTTGTAAGTTGTTACAGGCTTTCGTATTTCGCGCAAATTTCCTTTGCGACATCAACGATCTGCAGCGCCTGTTCGCTGCATCTCTGTCCTTTGAGGATTTTGCACAGGTGGCTGAGATCAACATCATAACCGCGCCGCTTGAGCTGTTCCTGCATCCACACTACCGGAAGATGCTTGGAATGAAGAAATTCCCTGACGTTCGTTTTGACACCTCCTCTCGTCCGCAAATGTTGACATTTGACAGAATAAAATTACCATAAGGTGTTGACAACACAAAAGAGATGTGATATAATTATTTTGCAGACAATATATCAATCGCGAATCGGGTACTTCGATTTTTCTTTGATCGGGTATTCGCATTCGCGTTTGCATCGCCTTGCGTGTCCGCTTTCATGGCTGTGATAATATTATACCAATAAATTTATTGGTTGTCAATGGGTATCCAATAAATTTATTGGTTTCTATCATTTGCACAATTTGGGGTGGTAAATATGTATAATGTTGACGAAATTGTACAGCAAATCAAAGCGTGTGCCAAGCAACAAGGCATAACACAAACATTTTTATGTGCTCAGATCGGCAAGCGCGCAACATATCTGAATGAAGTGCGATTGGGGAAAGATCGTATTCGCGATAGTGAAATCGAGGCAATAGCCGCCATTCTGCGCACCACGCCTGAATATTTAAAAGGTGAAACCGACGATCCGTCGCCCGCCGATTCGGGGTCTGAAGAATGGATGGATGAAATAAAAATAAGCCCCCACAAGCTTGCGGCGGCTAAAACGATTGCTGCTATGAGCGACGAAGGCGCGGCGATCATCAATGGCATGTCAAAACTCAGCGTGGAAGATTTGCTCAAGGTAGAAAAGATTATCGATATGATAAAGCAGGAAAGAACATGAGCCGCAGACACAAAGCGGACGACGTGTTCTTGCGTGGTTTTTTTACCATCTTCCTCGGAATCATAATACTGGCGTACAAAGCCGCAGTCGTACTGCTCAAATGCATAGCAACCGTCATCTACTTTATCGCTGTGCTGATATCAAATAAAATCAAACAGGAGCGTGCCGATCGCGAGTATCGTGAGCTGTATGGAGACGGCAAAACAACACGAAACGCACCATATTATACTTTGGAACAGATTGACATAATGGATGGACTCCGCTTCGAACGCTGCGTCGCAGAGCTTCTGCGGCATAACGGCTTTTCCAACGTGAGAGTAACAAAATCCAGCGGCGATTATGGGGTCGACATCATATGTCAGAAAGGCGATGACACATACGCTATACAGTGCAAGCACTATTCCGAACCCGTCGGCGTAAAAAGCGTGCAGGAGGTCTACTCCGGTGCCGCAATGTATAACGCCACAAAAAGCGTTGTAATCACCAATAATTATTTCACATCTCATGCGGTTCAGATGGCACGCTCCCTCGGCGTAATCCTGTGCAACAGGAGCGTCCTTGAAAAGCTGTGCCAACGCAAGGCGGCGAAACAGTAAAGCCCCATCGCCAAAAACTTCGTCCAAAATAATTGACAAACTGTATTGACAAACTCAAAGACACATGCTATAATATAGTTGTAAGCTTATAGCTTTCGCGCAGGAAACTATTTATCTTATTCGTAATAATCGATAAAGGAGGTTTTGAAAATGGCAACATCGAGCATTTATGCGGAAGTAAGAATTGATACGCCGAGCAAGCTGGAGTCGTTTTTAAAGGCTCTGGAACAGGCTGAGAAAAACAAGAACACCAGCGCACCGCCTAAAAGCGGGATCCCGATGATAACTGACCCCGATATGATTCGCCAGATGTTTGTACGGAGGCAGCAAAGGGAAAATGCCGCTCGGAAGTTATAATATCTATGATATTATAGAAAACATCGGAGAGGATGCAACCCAATGCATTCTCTCCCAGTTTTTATGTCCAAAAAATGCTGAAATAGAGAATTTTGTGCGGTACAAGGCTCTCGATCTCGCAAAGCGAAAAGCAACCGTTACCTATTTGATTATGGATGAATGTGGCTCTGTCGCGGCGGTATATGCGTTGACGCACAAGGCTATCACGGTTTCAAAGCCCGAATTCGGTTCAACCATGCGAAAGAAGCTTGCAAGATATGCGCACCACGACAAGGAATCTGATACATATACGGCATCAGCGTTTCTGATTGCACAGTTTGGCAAAAACTACGCAGACGATGCACCGGAGATCGCCGGCGATTATATGATGGATCGCGTACTCGAAACGATATCCGAGGCGCAGCGTTTGGTTGGCGGAGGCGTGGTCTACCTGGAATGCGAAGAAAGCATTCCAAAACTGCGGGAATTCTACTCAAACGAACACAACCGATTCGTCGAGTTCGGTCACAGACGAGCCGAAGATGCAACCGAATACCTGCAAATGCTGAGACTGCTGTGACACAAAGCAAAAAGCCCCGGGATAAAACCCGAGGCTCTTTGTTAAATGTCTATTCCGTTTTCCCTGCACCTGCATAAAAGCTCGGTGATTTCCTGTGCTGTCATGTCGGAGAGCTTGACGAGAATCCGTTTCAGCACCTCCTCTTTGGGTTCCTGCTCCATTAACAAATCCTTTCCGTGGCGCGGCATAACCATTATAGCACACATGTTCGGGTTTGTCAATACCTCACACGAAATATTATTCATCATCGCCGCGACCCCCAACCCAGCGGGCGGCGTATGCCCATATCGCCCGAAGCGTGATCAGATCAGCGCGGCGTATTACGGCATATAGTTTGTTTCTGAGTTTTGAAGCGGAAGTTTCCTTGTGCATATAAGCTCCTGTTTCTTTATATTTTTCGGTTCGTCGCCGTCTGGGAAAATTATATCACAACTTTTTCGCCGCGTCAATTATGCACATTTACATTTTATTGAGCAAAAATACATTACATTTAACGGAGGCCTACAATGCAATCGATTCGCTCTGCCATGGCGGAAATGATACGTCAATGCGGCATGTCCATCCGCACCATAGCTATACGCGCCAACATCCCCGAAGCGACCATCCGAAACATTGTACATGGGCGGTCAGAAGATCCCCGCCTGTCTACCGTCGCCGCCATCTGCACAGCATGCGGCTACACGATCGAGCAGCTTTTCCGCATGGCTTATGGCGATCCGCAGGCTGAACCCAAGCCGCCGGAGGACGATCTGATTGCGGCGATGGAGCATCTTCAGCGCGTGATATCCGCACGCGCCAAACAGGAAGGGGACGCAACCTAATGCCCATCTACGCCACCGGGAAGAAAAAAGACGGCAAGAATCAATATCGCGTGATCGTCTCCCACACTGACGCGTACGGCAATCACAAGCAGCACGAGCGCACCGCCTACGGCAAAGCGGAAGCGCAGGAACTTGAAGCCGCGCTGAAAGCTGAATTAAAGCAAGCGTCCGCGCCTGAGCACATGACCGTCGGGCAGCTTTATGAGGAATACATGGAGCAGAAGCGGCAGGAGGTGCGCGTCACGACGTATGACAAGACCAGACGCAATCTCGAATACGCCGTCCTGCCCGAATTCGCAGACGCGCCGCTGAAGCGTCTGAACGCGCAGATGATGCAGAAATGGAAGAACGCCATCGGTGCGCGTGATCTCAAGGCGAGCACAAAGAAAAACTACTATAAGGAATTCTCCGCGCTGCTGAATTACGCGGTAAAACGCGAGTACATCGTGAAAAATCCGCTGAAGCTCGTCGAAAACTTCCGGACAACCGAATTTTCGCATCCGGAAGAGATGTTGTACTATACGCCGGAGGAATATAAGAGGTACGCCGCCGCCGCTCTGCAGATAGCGGAGAATTCTACCGAAAGCAAGGCGTTCGCGAATTGGGCGTACTATGTCTTTTTCTCGATCGCATTTTACACCGGTATGAGGAAAGGCGAGATCAACGCCCTGAAATGGGAAAATATTGACGGCACAGTTATCAAAGTCCGCGAAAGCGTATCGCAGAAGGTCAAGGGCAGCTACCGGGAAGGTGATCCGAAGACGGTATCGTCCATGCGTGATATTGTTATGCCGGAGCCGCTGTGCCGGATCGTAGAGGACCACCGCGCCCGCCAGCAGCGCGACAGCCGATTCGCAGAATCCTACTACGTCTGCGGCGGGACAAAGTGTCTGCCTGATACCACAATCGAAAAGCGCAATATGCGATACTGCGAAGCCGCCGGAGTGAAGCACATCCGCATACATGACTTCCGCCACACGCACGCTTCCCTGCTGATTAACGAGGGGATCAACATTATGGAAGTCAGCCGCCGGCTCGGTCACCGCGACATCAAAGAAACGCTCGAAACCTATTCGCACCTGTATCCGCGCGAGGAAGACAAGGCGGTCGCCGTTTTGAACCGGATACTCTGAGCCGCGATTTTACCCATGAATTTACCCATGAAAAATTCGTACTTTTGGAAAATACGCGATAACGCGCAAAGGCAGTAAAACGAGCGAAAAGCAAGGCTGTATCAGACAATTTTAACTGTGATTCCAACGTCCAAAAAACATAGGATTACATAGCATTCGATTCCCCTCGCCTCCACCATAACACTGAAAAAGTCCTGTATTTACTGGACTTTTTTCATTTATAAGTGCGATTGCCCATGAAAAATCCATGAATTATACTTTATCCATAACAAAAAGCCGGAGCATCACTGCCCCGGCTTAAATGCCGCAATCTTGTCGAGTGCCTGCTTCTGCTGGCTGTTCAGCAGCTCCACGAGCACGGGTGCGAGCGCGTCGGATTTCGCACCGCTGAGGATTTTTGCGCCGTAGTCCGTCCACTCACGCACACCGATGATGCGTTTTTTCGCTTCCTCGATGTGTTTTGCGGCGACCTCCGGTTTGCCAATCTCCGAAGCGGCAACTGCGTAATCGTACTGCATCTCCGCATCCTTGATGCCGTCCATGATGGTTTTTGCGATGCCGTATGCTATGTCTCGCATACCGTCATCTCCTCATTTCATCCATGAAACGGCTGATACGCTCGCGATCGGACGGGTCCCGGGCTTCGCCCATCATGCGTTCGAGATGGTTCATCATCTCGCCGCGTCCGTCGTCACGGCTGTATCGACCGCGATTGTCGCGCTTTCTGCGCGCTTCGCTGTACTCTTCCTCGTCGCCGTAGGAACTGCCGCCGCCATAGGAGCTGCCGCCCGCATACGAGCCGCCGCCGGCGTATGAACCGCCGCCCTCCTGACTGTAGCCGCCACCACCCTCACGGGAATAGCCGCCGCGACCACCACCGCGATTGCTGCCGCCGCGACCGCCGCCGCGTGCCTGACTGTAACCGGCTTCGCTGTAGCCGCCCTCCTCAAGCATCTCGATCTTGTCGATGTTCTTGATGGTATCGGTCAGCTTATGGATCATGTCGAGGTCAAAGGATTCGATGCTCTCACGGCGGGCAAATTCTTCAAGCTCCCGCTCAAGCATGGATTTTAACTTCTGCATATCTTCCATCGATTATTCCTCCCTGTCAACGATCAGGTTCGCGTTCTGGACGTTGATCGCCTGATCGGATGTGTTGACGACCGCCACGTCGAGGCAGCAGCCGCGCGGTACGCACACCAGCACGGAGACGTACACGTTGAAGTATTCGTCCACTGCTGCGGGCGTAACAATCGCTGTCGCGCTTCCGAGCGCTTCACCGCGCACCGAGAGCGCAATCGAAATCGGTTCTACGGTGCCGCCCTCGGGGATCGCAATATTCGCGCCGAAGCTGACGCGATATCGCGCAAAGCAGGAATTCGTCAGTCCACGCAGTGTCACGACACCCGCGCCCTCGCGATGGTAAATGCACTTGCATCCGCGCACCGGCGTTTCGTTAAACACGACGGCAGCATCCTCCGCGACAAGCTGGATCGGCACGTTTGTAAATTCTGCCATATTACATACCTCCCTTGTTGTCTGGTAGGGACACGAATGCCCCTACCAGCTGTTTATTACGCGCAGCAACCGCAGCTGCCGCCGTAATTACCGCCATAACCTACACCGAGCGGGTTGCCGTAGCAGCAGTTCGGGTTGGGTACGACGTATGCGGGAACAGGGCAGTCGTTGCCGGTGCGGCGGATGATCTCTGCCGTGGACGCGTCGATCGCGGCGCGCAGGACGGCGTTCTGATCCGCCTGAGAAGCGCGCAGACGCAGTGCCTGATTTTCATCGCGGAGCGCCTGCGTCTCGCGGTCGGTGAGATGACCGATGATGCGGTCGCCCAGCTTGTCGATTGCCTGCAGTGTGGTGCAGTTCGCCTGCTGTGCATCGAAGCGGCTCTGCATGTTCATCTTTTCGAGATCGCAGCAGCAGTCGGAAATCTGACGCTGAATTGCACCCGTGTTCATGATGCCCTGCGTCGTGTTTGCCTGAATCGCCTCGCGAGTCTCGCAGCAGCACTTCTGCGCGTCCATCGCCATGGCGTTAAGCTGCTGCATGAACGCCGCCTGCATCTGACAACGCGAAATCTCTGCCTGTGAGAATCCGTTTGTGACGCTGTTGTTGAGTGCAAACGTGGAATCGCAGATTCCGTTTGTGATGCCGTCGAGCTTCGAGATGAGCGTCTGCTGATCGACGGCGTTGTACACGTCGGCGGGGGTCGCGCAAGCCGCGCCCGCACCGCATCGGTTGCCGCCAAAGCCGCCAAAGCCGCCGTTGCCGAGCAGACCGAACAGCAGAAACAGGACAAGAATGTCCATGATACCGCCGCCGCCCCAGCCGCCGAAGCCGCCGAGACCCCAGCCTCCCATCATGCCCATCATGCCGAGGGGACCTCCCCAGCCCCATCCGCCGCCGAAGCCGCCATTTACGACAGCCGCGATATCGGCGGGACCCATGCCGTTGTTACCATTGGAAAGACTCATATTTTGTACCTCCGTTTTTTGAAAAATTAATTTATGTAAACGACGTTGCGCACCGCCGTTTCCACCGTTACCTGTGCGGCATCAGCTGCATCATCCGGCTTGCCATCTGACGTACCTGATCGACCTGTGCCTGTGTTACCCTGCCGGACTGCACCAGCTTTTGAATCTCCACATTGGGATCACCCTTATACTGCTGGCAGAACTGCTGAAATTGTGCCATCATCGAGCCAAATCCGCCATCATTCGGCTGCTGCGGCTGATTGCCGCCGATCTGATCGAATAAACGGTTAGCCATTGTTCTGTACCTCCGTCTGTGTGCTTACTCCCAGCTCGCGGTTAAGTGCCGCAAGCTGCTGAACGAGCTTGTTAAACTCATCGCGGCTCACATAATCACCGCTCGGTGCCGACTGCTGCACGATCTCTTTGTAAGCAAACGTGCGCAGTGTCGGCATCCCCGATGCATCTACGGACTTAATGTAAAACACCGATTCGTCCCTGTCCATAAGCTGAGCGGAGCATCCGGGTGCTACCGGATGTGAGCGCGCACCGGCTTCACCTCCGCTTGTCCATATGATATTTGTTGTTCCGTAAGGGTTTCCGTACATCATTTCTCACTCTCCTTTTTCCAGTAATAGATCGGCAGTTCCGCGCCCGAATCGAAGGTGTCGTACCAGTCGCCGTCACAGACCGCGACGGCATGCCCGGATATCGCGAGGATGTATACGCCCTCGGGGTTGTCCGCCGCGAAATCGGCGACCGTGTAACCGTCGGGGCAGTCATCGGGGATGAGATGCCGCCGCCAGCCGTTTCGTTTCAGATATGCGCCCCACACATGGTTCGCGGATGGCATATCGCACAGGATGTACCCGTCGAGCGTGATACCCGTGTAAACGTCGTTCCACGGCTTGTCAAGCGCCTTTGATATCGCGCGTACGACACAGTCGCCGACTATTCTTCCACACGGATTTGGGTTATATTGCTTCCACATCCGATGTCACCTCCCTTTGCCTATATTGTAGCACTGATTCGACAGCTATAAAGCGCGATTATGGCGCAAAAAAAGCGCAAAAAAAACACCGCCGAGGGATGATACCTCCGGCGGTGCCGTTTTACATCTTATGCAGTTTTATCGCAACGTCCTCGAACGCGGCGAGCGCCTTTTGAAAGTGCCGCGTGACCTGGCTGACATCGTAGCCGAGCATGTCCGCGACATACCCCCTGTCGTGGCGGTCGATCAGCAGCATGGTCAAAATCCGCTTGTCGACCTCTTTGAGCGCACAGCGGGATATAATCAGCCGTTTGTCCTCTGTGTCACACACACGGTCGATGATGGCGTTTTTGCGTCGGATGTGTGCAGTCGGCATAGGTTGTCTCCTATTCCGACGCGGACGGCTCCTCCGCATCTTCCTTGAACTGGTTGAACAGCTGCCACACAGTCGCATCGATCAGCGGGCGGATGGTCGCCTCGTCGAACGTGATGCCCTGCCCCTCAAGAATGTCCAGCGCGTAACCATATTTCGCACGCTTGTCGATCAGTCCCGACCGTGCGGCTTCCTCCGCTGCCTGAACGGCGATCTCCAGCCATTTCAGCGTAACGTCGAGCGCGGTCTTATCCTCGCCGACCGCGATGCTCGACAGCTTGGTTTTGAGCAGCGGGATAACGATCACGCCGCACACGATGGCGACGATGTATACGATGCATTCGATAATGTTAGTGATGTCAGTCATATTCATACCTACCTTTCAATATCATCTTTTTCCACTTTCAGCCCATGCTTCTGCATGAGCTTGATGCGGTTTTCATTTTTCGCTTTCCAGTAGTAAAACCCCGTCGCGGTCGCTAGCTCGGCGAACGCCGCCGGAATGATGTACGCCAGCCCGGACGCGTCGCCCGTGTGCCACATCAGCGCACAGCCGAATACCGTCACACCGAGGCACAGCAGGAATACGATCCAGAACAAGATTTTGCTGAATTCCATCGCCTAAACCTCGATCCAGCTGTTCAGTCCGTTTCCGAGCCGGATCCGACCGGCTTTCACCTGAATTATCGGATAATACTGCCCGTGAAGCCGCGGCGGCACCGCGAGCCCCGATGTATAGCGGTCGCCGGCTTTGATGCAGTAGAGGTTTCCCGCTACGTACATGGGCTTCTCGGCGCTCACAGACGGCAGTTCGAAATATCCCTTGTTTACGTCACACGCAGCATTGATACCGGGGATTCGCCCCTCCGCCAGTGTCGCCCAGCCCTTTTTCACATCGTTTGCATTGCCGACTGAGCCGTACTGCCAGATACACTTGTTGGGCACGTTCATGGAGGTGCCCGTCGGAAGCATCCACTGTGCCAGCCAGATATCGACATCGTCAAACGCGCCCGGCGTGTAGCGATATGTAAGAAAATCCGGATTCGTGTACAGCATGGGCTTGTAGCCCGCGTTCCTGACCTGTGCCATGAATTCACGCACCGAGTCCGTGAGCATAGGCTTGTCTACGTCAGCAAGCCACATAGGAGACTCTACATCAACCGCCGCCCAGAGCTTGATCTTGTCCTTATGCGGTGCAATGGTGGCGAGGAAATACGCCGCCTCCTCGCGGGCTTCGACGGGATTTTTAGCCGTGAAGTAGTGGTACACGCCGCACGCGATGCCGTTATTATCCGCCTCCGTGATGTTGGAAACAAATCGGGAGTCGCGGAATTTGCGATAACCCCGCGTTTCAACGCCCTCCCCGCGTCCCTGCGTCGCCTTAATCATGGCGAAGTCGATGCCGGATGCGCGGACGCGCTTCCAGTCGATGTCGCCCTGGTGGGTCGACACGTCAATGCCTTTGAGTTCTTTCATACCGGTCCTCCGTTCTCTGCCGGCGAATCAGTCGGCAGCTCCATAATATCCTTGTAAAGCTGTGTTGCCACATCGTTGCCGCCGAGCGCGTGATACGCCTTGTACATGCGCCGCAGGCTCTCCTTGGCGTAGATAGGGCAGAAGCCGCGTGCCATGTACTTGTCGTGCGCACGGATGATCTCCGCGCGGAGCAGGCACTGCATGCCGATGCGGATGGCGGCAATAAACTTCCACGCCATGCCAAGCGCACCGACCGCGCCTCCGAGAATGAACGGCACCGCCCAGCGCAGGACGTTTGATACGATTTCGTCCATCACGCCACCTCCACATAAAGCCCCACAAGGCTTGCAAGGCTGTGATAGAGCGGTGTGCCGCTGTCGCGCGTGCAGAGATACGTCACGCCGTCCTCGCGGTAGTATTTGCCCGCGAAAAGCTCCATGCCCTGCGTAAACGGGATGGGATCGTCTGCCGCTCCCGTGTGCTCGATGTCGATCGCTTCGTACAGCGCACCGGTAC
>JAEIGA010000871.1_pt1 | contig 44793 bp, 45 predicted proteins | sample 9270691 | NCBI WGS metagenome assembly JAEIGA01 (sample SAMN17057246, study PRJNA624740) | gut metagenome | biome: biome; isolation source: fecal sample | host: Bos grunniens | place: China: Xizang | collected 2019
AAAATGAGAAATTGAGAAATTGCGTTCAAGTGAGAAAGCGTGCAAAAACTAAATAATAATTATTTTATTGGTTATCAATCGGTTAGGCGAGTGTTGGCATGCTGGTTTTTGGTGCATTTTTGCCCTAAAAAAGTTGCACCGCTGTGAGACCGATAGAATAGTATGCGAAGATTGAGAAGGTGAAAAGGCGGATAATATACCCCGATATCCCATCGTGGAGCGTATTATCGGCAGTATGAGGCACATATATAAGAGGTAAGAATCTTGCACAAATTAGGCCAGAATCCCTCCCTCTCCGCTAGACCACGAAGCAAAAAGGTATCGAGAAATCGATACCTTTTGTTTTTTATACCTTGGCACAAGTTCACTTGTAGACAAAGGTATAGGAAACAAAAGACACGGCTTGCCGCTTTTTGCGCAGTGTGCTTGCAAGGGTGTCAAGTCTCGGCACCTTTTTTTTGCCTATTTTACTATATCAAAACGATATTTTTCTTACATTTGTAGGGAAAAAGATAGATACATTATGAAAGTATATAAGTTTGGCGGCGCCTCGGTTAAGGATGCTGCAGGTGTGAAAAATCTTTTAGATATTGTTACTGGCGAGGAGAACCTCTTTATTATTGTCTCGGCCATGGGCAAGACCACAAATGCCCTAGAGGGTGTATTTTCGGCCATGCAACAGGGTGATGAGGCATTAGCGTTAGAGCGCATAGACCAATCGTACGCCTACCACAGAGCTATTATTGATGAGCTGATGGGTGCGGATATCACCATCGAGCAGGTAGATACCCTCTTCAAGCAGCTACGAAATACGGTGCGCAACACCATGTATCGCCCCTCGGATGCGGAGCTATGGTATGACACCATCGTAGCCTTTGGAGAGCTTGTATCGACAACAATAATATCAAACTACCTAAATGGCCATGGCGTAAAAAATAGATGGATAGACATGCGCCGCGCCTTCCTCACCGAGCAACGACACAAGGATGCAAATGTAAACATAGAGGCCACCGCGGTACGCCTAAAACGCGAAATGGAGAGGAGCGACTGCTCGGTATTCGTGGGACAGGGATTCATAGGTGGCGCCCCCGATGGCACAACAACAACGCTCGGTCGTGAGGGTTCTGACTACTCGGCAGCTATCGTGGCACATGTGTTGGATGCCGAGTCGATGAGTGTATGGAAGGATGTGGATGGTATCCTCAACGCTGATCCAAAGATATTCCCCGATGCACGAAAGATTGACCGCCTAAACTATATGGATACTATAGAGATGGCATATAGTGGCGCACAGATTATCCACCCCAAGACCATAAAGCCTCTCGAGGCAAAGCGCATACCTCTATATGTGCGTCCTTTTGGGAATAAGCATGCTGCAGGATCGGTGATAACCGCAGATGTGGAGCGTGCCTACGAGCCTATAATGATTCAGAAGAGCCAGGTGCTTCTAAAGCTCCACTCTCGCGACCTCTCATTTGTGCTTGAGGAGAAGTTTGCAAAGGTGTTTACCACCTTTGACAGCCACCGCATACGCATAAACCTAGTACACAACTCGGCAGTAAACCTATATATCGCCGTAGATGCCTCTTGGCATATAGACGATGCTATATCGGAGCTAAAAGCCGAGGGCTTCGACATCGAGAAGATTGACGACCTAGAGATGGTGACCATACGTTACTACACCGAGGAGCTTTATCAGCAGTATGCCATGGATAAGCGCATAATAATAAAGCAGACCACACCTCACTCCTTGAGATTTGTGAGAAGCAAGTAGCTATAAAAAGATTACGCAAGCCCCAACGAGCTTGCGTAATCTTTTTTGTGTGGCTATAGATGCTAGAATGTCACACCTGCCTCAATATAAAATGCGTTATTTCCAGCCTTGAACATTGTCGTACCCTCGGCATTTACCCACTCGAGATTTTGCGATGCCATGCCTAAAGCAAAGTTAAACTTCGAGATATTCATGCCTGCACCAAACTTCATGAGAAGGCCTCCATTGAGCTTGCCATAGTTCTCCTTCGAGAAGTTTGACGTAGCAACAACATGACCACCAATGCTAACTGTGACATACGGCGTCACGATACTTTTGTTGGGGAAGTAACCTCGCACATTAGCGTAGATAGGGATACTTACCGAACCCCATGTATCAGGGGCGCTACCCTTGCCTATCTCCGTAGCCTTGGTGATGAGCTTACACTCACCATAGGCATACTGGACACCAACGCCGACACCAGCAAAGAGGAAGGAGCCTAGACGCACGCCACCTATAACATCGAGATAAGGACGAGAGAGGTTCGTCTGGAGCTTACCAAAGTTCTTGGTATCTAGTTTTCCTCCCGTGATATATCCGGCATTTACCTCAATCTGCGGTTTAACGGTAGAAGCAGGCTTATTGCGGCTCATCAACTCCTCATCGTAATCTCCTGCTGGTGATGCCGCCATTGCAGGAAGCACCATCATCATTGCTAAAGCTATTATTGATACAATCTTCTTCATTACCCTATAGTATTAAAGCTCTCCATTCGAAACATTATCGGTGTAAAGATAACTAAATTTATGAAATATCACAACCAAGAGCGTTATGTATCTCAATATCGAAGAGAATAGGCTGACCAAAAAGAGAATTCGGTCAGCCCATAACAAAATCTTACATAACGATTACTGAATACCTAGCTCGCTCTTCACCAATGCAGTAACATCGGTAAGTGCCACAGGGTCGAAGTAAGCAAGACCTGCTGAAGCTGGCTGATCCTGCGCCGTGCTGAAGATTGCGATATAGCCACCTGCTGATGCTACCTTCTTAACAGCCTCATTAGCCTTCTCATAGATAGGATTCATCATCTCTGCCTCCTTCTTCTGCATATCCTGCTGTGCTAGCTGCGTAAAATCCTGGTAACGCTGCTGAAGCTCTGTAAGCTCACGCTCCTTGAGCTGACGTACCGAATCGGTGAGGGTTGGGGCATTCTTCTCATAATCTGCAAGAAGAGTGTTAAACTCCACCTGTATCTGCTCTAGCTGATCCTGGAGATCCTTACCATAAGCCTCAAGGTTTACCTGCGCCTCCTTAAACTCTGGCATGTTAGTAACTACAGCTGCGAGGTCTACACGACCAAACTTCTGTGCAAACACCGATGATGCACACATAACAAGCACCATGGTGAGGGTCAGTTTCAAAATTTTCTTCATCTCAATTATTTTATAAAATTAAATCATTTCTACTATTTCAAAGCCTCTATAACACGCTCCGTAAAATCTATATTTGACGAGTAATAGAGTACTGTAGGGTTTGCTGCTATATCTATAATAAGGTCATAGCCATTCTGCTTTGCAAAGCTCTCTAGGGTGTCAAAGACACGCTTCTGGATAGGCTGTATAAGCTCCATGCGGCGCTTCATAATCTCACCTTCGGTGCCAAACAGCGACTCCTGAAACTTAGTAGCCTCCGCCTCTAGAGCTAGAATCTCACGCTCCCTACTCTGGCGAGCATTCTCCGAGAGCGCGGCGCGTTGCACCATATAGTTATTATATAGACGCTCCACCTCGGCAAACTTCTTATCCACCTCCTGCTGATAGCGCTGCGACAGCTGCTCTATCTGCTCCAGAGCATCATTATACTCCTTGAGAGACTTAAAGACCTTCTCGCTATCAATAACCATATAATTCTGTGCCGTTGCAACACCCACAGTCATAACAACTGCTAAAATTGCAAAAAGAAGTCGTTTCATAGCAATCATCATTTGTTTATATATATAACTCTCTTTTCTCAAATATATTGCCAAGGTGCGCAACTAGAACTGCTGTCCCAAAACAAAGTGGAACTGCGAGCCGCTACGCTCTGTGCGTCCATAGGCAGGATCAAAGCCCCATCCCCAATCGATACCTAGCATACCAACAACAGGAAGGAAGAGACGTACACCAACACCTGCCGAGCGCTTTATCTTAAATGGTGAGAACTCCTCCCATGAGTTAAAACCACTACCACCCTCCAAGAATCCAAGAACGTAGATTGATGAGTTTGGTCGCAACACAACAGGGTAGCGCAACTCCATAACATACTTATTATAGGCTACAGAGTAGTAGTTTGATGGGTCGAGCGCACCATCGTCATAACCACGCAAGGCAATAATATCAACACCATATATATTATATCCTGTCATACCATCACCACCAATCTCGAAACGCTCAAATGGAGATACCTTATCCTTGTTGTAGTTACCAAGGTAACCCATCTCGGCACCAAGCATAAGCACAAGGTTCTGGTTGCGTGTAAGTGGGAAGAACCAACGACCCTTGAGAATCCACTTATGGAACTCTATCCAGCGATAGCGATCCTGATCCGAGAGATTAGGGTCGGCATAGTTCTTACCATCCCACAACGAGAATGGAGGCGTAGCCTGCACAGATACCGAGAACTCTGAACCTGAACGCGAAAAGAATGGTGCATCAACAGATGAACGCTGCAATACCAACTTCAGTGACAAGGTGTTTGCCACACCATCGCTCAAGATAAATGAGTTCCAGCCACGAAGCGAATAGCGCTGATATCCCAACTCTCCATAGAGTGTAAAGTATGGATCGGGCCACTGAAGACGCTTACCCAAACCGGCAAAGACACCTATAGAGCGATAGTACATCGTAGCACTCTGCCATACGTAGTAGGCGTTGTTCTGCTCCGAGATATATCCCGACAAAGTAAAGGAGTTTGGACGGCGGCCACCAAGCCATGGGTCGGTAAAGCTCAACGAGAGAGCCTTATAGTATGTACCATTTGTCTGTCCCGAGATAGAGAGCTTCTGATTCTGTCCCGAAGGGTATGGACGCCAAGCACCCTTCTTGAAAAAGTTACGCACAGAGAGGTTATTCAACGTCACACCGATACTTCCTACAAAGGTTCCAGAACCCCAACCACCAGCGATGTTAAACTGATCGGAAGCCTTCTCCTGAAGCGGCCAGTTTACATTTACCAGCTCATCAGAGATTGGCTGCACATCAGGGATAATAGCCTGCTCGTCAAAGTGTCCCATGCCCATCAACGTACGCATGGTCTGCATAAGGAGCGCACGGTTGTACAACTCACCAGGACGAACCGACAACTCTCGGCGGATAACCTCATCATCAACGCTCTTATTTCCCGAGATACCAACCTCGTTGATTGTAAATGGCTTACCCTCAAAGATGCGAATCTCAAGATCCAAAGAGTCGGGGCCTACAACAATCTCCGCAGGCTCTATCTGCGACATCAGATATCCACTATTGTTATAGATTGAAGATATGGACATCTCCTCGGGATTCATCTCCTTACCAATACCTAGGCGCTTATGCATCGACTTCTTGTCGTAGACATCGCCAGGCTGCACACCAAACATACTCTCTAGCTGCTCGGTGGTATATACCGAGTTACCCACCCAGTTTATGTTGCGAATGTAATACTTGTTTCCCTCCGAGACCTTGAGGTCTATGCCGAGTGTCGCATCGTCAATATAGTATACCGAGTCGCTCAATATAGTAGCATTTCGATAACCATTGGCGTTATAGAAGTCGAGAAGCAACTCCTTGTCATTAGCATACTCCTCATCGAGAAGTTTACGATTCTGCCAGAACCAAGGACTCTTCTGGTGGGTCTTCTTGAATGTACGGCGCAGGCGCTTGTCTGTAAAGGCCTCATTACCCTCAATATTGATAACTCCAACACGCACCTTGGGGCCACGATCTATCTCAAAGGTGACATTCACACACTGCTCATACACCGAGTCATTCTCAATGCGAACATCTACATTACATGTGCGGAAGCCCTTCTCTGCGTAGTGCTGCTTGATGAGCTTTATATTCTTGTCGATAACATAATCCGAAAGCTCCGTATTTCTGCGCAACTTGAGAACCTCCTCGATGAGATCCTTGGACTTGGACTTGGAAACACCCTCTACCTGCCATCTCAAGATTCTAGCTCGCTCTTTGAGGAATACCTCCAGGTCTAGAGAATCACCCTCTATTGTAGCACCAATCTGAACATTCGAAAAGTAACGGGGAGCCCATAGACGCTGCATAGCATTAGAGATAAACTTGCTGGGCAGATATATAGAATCTCCCTCCTGCAAGCCTGCCGAAGCCTTCAATATGCTGTGATTTAGATACTTTACACCATGCAGATTAATCTTGCGGATATAGTATAGCTTACCATCACCCTCGGTAAGCACAGGCAATGAGATGTCAAAATCAACAGTATCGACAATCTCATTATTTGCTACATCTCCAACCTTATAACGCTTTGCTGCCTCCTGCGCCTCAACATCAAGGAGCGAGAGAAACAACATCGCTATAGCGATAAAAAATATCCTCGTATAGATAACTCTATTGACCATGTATCTCATTACTATTATCTTCAGTCACTAATCCAAAACGTCTGTCACGCTCGGCATATACCCTCAATGCCTTGTCGAACTCCTCCTCATCGAAATCGGGCCATAGCACCTCGGGGAAGTAAAACTCCGAGTATGAGGCCTGCCATAGAAGGAAGTTACTCAAACGACACTCGCCACTGGTGCGAATAATGAAGTCCGGATCAGGCATATTGGCAGTCATAAGCGCTCCCGATATACTCTGCTCCGTGATATCCTCTACAGCCATCTCTCCAGCAGCTACGCGGCTAGCAATGTCGCGTGCAGCAAGCATCATCTCACGGCGCGATGAGTAGTTGAATGCCAACACCAGCGTAAGCCTATCCCCCGCTGCCGTAACACTCTCTATACGCTCAATCATCTCGACTACAGCCGCAGAGAAGTGTGTGCGCTCACCCAAAATCTTAACACGAACACCCTGCTGCGCCAGCTCCTCACCCTCACCAATAACCGTGCGACAGAAGAGCTGCATGATCGCCTCCACCTCCTGCACAGGACGTCCCCAGTTCTCGGTTGAGAAGGCATATAACGTAAGCCACTTCACACCATTACGCACCGCAGCACGCACAACACTACGTACAGATTCGACACCTGCGAGATGCCCCTCGTAACGCTCCATGCCGCGCTGCTTTGCCCAACGGCCATTGCCATCCATGATGATAGCTACGTGAGTTGGTATCTTGTTTATACTGTTCATATCAGCTCCCAAATGGGTATATTAACTTGCAAATGTAAGCATTAAAATCCATAAATCACAATGACAAGGTGAGATTTTTTTACACGCACGCGTGATATTTAGATGTAAACACCTGTATATCAGTGATTAACGATTGTATAGATGATGACAACTTTGGCGTAGCATTTTGACCATTTTACGATGGTGACAGATGCGCTATGGCGTGGGTTCAGGGAGTTGGTCCTGCGTTAGGCACTGCACTCTCGCTAAATTCCTTTGCTTTGTTAGGGAGTTTAAGGAGGTTAGGGAGTTTAGGGACTAGGCCTTGCTATATGCGCACTACTCTCCCTAAATTCCCTAATTTCCCTAAATTCCCTAGTCCGCCTGAACGCCCGCGCTTCCACAGCGCGAGACCTTTTTGTTGTTAGAAGGGTGTCAGATACAACGCTCGGCGAATTTCGAGACGATGGGCTGTACTTGGCGTACTGCCCATTGGCGAGATAATTCGTTAGCGGCAGTAGATGACACCCTTCTAACAACAAAATTAGCGGTTATCAACCCCCCACATCATCTTCTCTCTTAACGTGTCGTAAAAGGTATTATTGTGTGGTGTAGCCAAAATTAGCTGCTCCTCGGCACGCTGAAGACGTATGGTAGCTCCATCATAAAGAGTGAAGGTTCTATTGTCGGCAGAGAGAAAAGCCTCGCCACCTCGAGAGTGTAGACGGAGGGTTATGGTGATGTTATTTGGCACAACAACAGGACGCATGGTGAGATTATGCGGCGCTATTGGTGATAGGATGAAGCAGTTACATAGGGGATCCACTACGGGGCCACCAGCAGATAGAGAGTATGCTGTGGAGCCTGTGGGTGTGGAGATTACAAGGCCGTCACCGTGGTAGGTGGCAATACGATTATCGTCTATGAAGGTCTCGATAGATATCATTGTAGCTCCGTGACGATGTATAGCTACCTCATTGAGGGCTAGGCACTTACTACCACATGAGACATCACCAGAGACTCTCAACATATCACGGCGCTGGTAGGAGATATTACCTTTAGAGATACGCTCTAGCAGCTCCTCAATGCCTTCGCCATTATCAGCGGTGAGGTAGCCTAGGCGGCCACAGTTTATACCAACAACAGGGATGTCGCTAGAGGGGAGCAGCTGCACAGCCTCGAGGAGTGTTCCATCACCACCATAAGGCACCATTACATCACCACCCATAGCCTCGGCATTTCCATCGTATCTTCTGCTACGAGGAATCTCCATACAAAGAAGATTCTCAACAGCTGTTGCAAAGTCCTCATTTATTGTGTAATTAAGGCCCAATCGTTGCATTGTAGAGAAGAGCTTGTTGAGCTGCTCGGGATTATGGTTCACCTGCTTGCGTGAAAAAAGTATAATGTTCATTTCGTAGAAAAGAAAAATATTCGTAACTTTGCTTTTGCAAAGATAAATAAAATTATGACAAAGTTAAGTGTAAATATCAATAAGATTGCCGTTGTGCGTAATTCGCGTGGCGGAAATATCCCTAATCTACTAAAAGCAGCTCTTGACATTGAGGATTTTGGCTCGGATGGCATCACCGTACACCCACGCCCTGATGCACGCCACATCCGCTACTCGGATGTTCGTGAGCTTAAGGCAAATATCCGCACAGAGCTGAATGTGGAGGGTAACCCCATAGAGAGCTTCTGCGAACTTGTAGAGGAGGTGCGCCCAGCACAGGTGACCCTTGTCCCTGATGCCGAGGATGCTATAACCTCATCAGCAGGCTGGGACACCATAAAGCATCGTGACTTCCTGAAGGGCATGGCCGACAGATTTCACAAGGCAGGCATCCGTGTCTCAATCTTCGTAGACCCTGTAGTTGAGATGGTTACCGCAGCAAAGGAGTGTGGCGCCGACCGCGTGGAGCTATATACCGAGGCATACGCCGCAGGGTATACCCAGGATCGCGAGAAGGCTATAGCGCCATACGTTGCAGCAGCTGAGGAGGCACGCCGCGTGGGCCTAGGCCTCAATGCTGGTCACGACCTCAACACCGAGAATCTGCAGTACTTCGTAGAGCGTATCCCTTGGGTTGATGAGGTCTCTATTGGCCATGCGCTTATCAGCGATGCGTTATACTGGGGATTGGAGAATACCGTAGCTACATACCAGCGATGCATACGCCGCGCTCATAATAACGACACCAAGGAGTAGATGAAGCCTCTCAAATTACCTATATTTAAGCACATTACTACCGTTGTAGACCGTATGGGTGTCGAGGCGTATGCCGTGGGAGGCTACGTCCGCGACTACTACCTACACCGCCCCTCATCAGATATTGATGTAGTGGTGGTGGGAAGTGGTGTTGCCGTGGCCGAGGAGCTAGCCAAGGAGCTGGGAGCGAAGGTTACGATATACAAGACCTATGGTACTGCGATGCTACGTTGGCGCGATACGGAGGTGGAGTTTGTTGGCGCACGCCGCGAGAGCTACAGCCCCGAGTCGCGAAACCCTCATGTAGAGCCTGGTACATTGGAGGATGATCAACGCCGTAGAGACTTCACAATCAACGCCATGGCATGGTCACTAAATGGCGACACCTTTGGTGAGTTGGTAGACCCCTTTGGAGGTATGGAGGATCTTGAAGATTGCATCATCCGCACACCATGTGAGCCTGACAAGACATTCTCTGACGACCCCTTGCGCATGATGCGTGCCGTAAGGTTCGCCTCGCAACTAGGCTTCGATATTGACGAGGAGACATACGATGGGATATGCAGGCAAGCAGACCGCATAAAGATTATCACCAAAGAGCGTATCATAGTGGAGCTAAACAAGATTATGGAGTCCCCTGTGCCATCCATAGGTCTTGGGTTGCTGCGCACCACAGGACTTTTAAAGCATATCCTCCCCGAATTAGATAACATGGCGGGTGTGGAGCGCCGTGGCAAGCATGGACACAAGGATAACTTTGAACATACGATGAAGGTCCTTGATAATCTGGCACGCCGCAGTGACGACTTATGGTTGCGCTGGGCAGCCCTCCTGCACGACATTGGCAAGCCTATAACAAAGAGCTATGATGCTCGCCAAGGCTGGACATTTCACCAGCACGAGGCTGTTGGCTCAAAGATGGTGCCACAGATATTTCGCCGCCTACGCCTTCCTCTTAATGAGCCTATGCGCTTTGTGCAGAAGATGGTATTTCTCCACATGCGTCCTATTGTACTATCGGAGGATCTTGTCACCGACTCTGCGGTACGCCGTTTGCTCTTTGAGGCTGGGGATGACATTGATAAGTTGATGACCCTCTGCGAGGCAGATATAACATCGGGAAATGATAACAAGGTAAAGCTCTTCCTCAAGAACTTCGAGCTGGTACGCAGCAAGATGCGCGACCTGGAGGAGAGAGATAGAATACGTAACTTCCAACCCCCTATCTCGGGCGACCTCATCATGAAGGTTTACGATATTCCACCATCAAATGTAATTGGTGAGATTAAGGAGGTGGTGAAGAATGCAATCCTCGATGGCATCATCCCTAACGACTATGACGCCGCCTACCGCCTTATGGAGGAGGAGGCCGCAAAACGAGGTCTTACACACCGCGAGAAGTAAAAGGTAGAAACAGGGCATCCGAACAACGCTATTTATCTGATAGCGTAGGAGTTGCGGTGTCACATGGTTATTTGCGATATGATGTGGGCAGGGATTACACTCTTGGCACTCTATTTAGGAGGAAATATCTATCTCTTTGCTAGATTATGGCAGCTTGTAGCTACACAGCCCTTGTGGCTTCGTGTAGCTATGGCGTTACTCTTTATCATCGCTGCACTCTCGCTATTTGCCTCGTTTGCACTACGCAATGCAGAGGTAAACCCCACTATCACGCAGAGCCTATTTCGCATTGGCTCGGCGTGGTTAGTATTTCTATTATATGCCACCATCTTGCTCGTTATTGCCGATGCTACAAGGCTGATATTTCCATCTCTACAGCATGGCTCTCTCTATGCTCTGGGGGCAACGACACTTCTGCTTATCTACGGATATATAAACTACCAAAATCCACATATAGAGCATATTGAGGTGACTACGACAAAGCCCATGCAAGCCGAGAGATATCGTATCGTCATGGCTAGCGACATACACCTTGGCTACGGCACTACGCGCAACGACCTAGCTCGATATGTAGAGCTGATAAACAAGCAAAAAGGTGATGTGCTAGTGATTGTCGGCGACCTCATTGACAATAGCCTGAAGCCCGTAATAGAGGAGAATATGTGTGAGGAGTTTCAGCATATAGAGGCTCCTGATGGGATATTCCTAGCGCCAGGAAATCATGAGTATATCAGCAATATGAGCGCCGTGGAGGAGTATCTCACAAAGAGCAACATAAGACTTCTTCGCGATAGCGTTGCCACACTTGCAAACATCAACATTATTGGGCGTGACGATCGTAGTAATCATCACAGAGCAGAGCTAGAGAATCTTCTCGCGAAGTGTGACATCACACATCCAACAATACTCCTTGACCATCAGCCATATAGCATTGCCGAGAGCGCACAGCATGGTATCGACATTCATCTTTCGGGACACACCCACCGCGGGCAGATATGGCCGTTAAGTTGGCTTACGGATGCGATATATGAGCAGAGCCATGGCTACCGCATCTGGGAGGAGTGTCATGCAATAGTCTCAAGCGGCCTCTCGCTATGGGGGCCTCCCTTCCGCATTGGCACACAGAGCGAGCTATGGGTTATAGATATCAAAAAAGAAGAGTAACAATAGAGAGAGGCCTGTCTGGACAGGCCTTTTAATTTTTAACTAATTGATTATCAGCAGTAGTTTTTACAAACTCTCTTGATACTCTTCATATAAGGCAACAGGGCCTAGATGCCACAACTTTGTAGATTCATCTGCTAAACGGGCATAGAACGCAGAGGAGTAGAGTATCTTCATCGCCTCGACAATGCTAATACCTCTGTCTTCCGCCAACATCGTTGCCAACCAACTCATCTTTGATGGCAACAACAAGTATAGGTTCTGTTGGTTTATACTCATAACTTTATCTCCTTTGCTTCGAGAAATGTTAGCGCCTGCAACGCTTTCTCTGTATGGAACAAATATTGATCCACGAGTTTGTATGCCTTTAACTCCGAAATCAAAGTCTGCTTGTTTATCAATCCCCCTTCGTATAGGGCAAATGAGGCATATACACGATCGTTTGCCACGGGGCCATAGACGATGTCAAACTCGTGAACATATCCCCTCTGTGTGCGATTCTGCATCACGAAATCAACCCAACCCTCTGTTGGATTATCAAAAGAGAGGGTATTCATCTGTTGCATTGCAGCCTCATCAAGCTCGTAGGCGCAGATATATCCCTCGGAAACTCGCTTCTCTGCCATTCTTCGCCTTACCCACGTCTCTGCTTGCGCGTATGAAGATGTGGCATAGAATCCCTGACCGTAGTCTAGCGTGCGATTAGACTCTCTAATTTCGGGTTTCTCAACAACCTCTATGCTACCGTGATAAATCTTCATATTTCCTATCTGATACTCTCCTTTATATACTCATCAATCTCCTCGATAATCCATTGATGACTTTGGGTGTGCAGAATCTCGAAATGCTCTACTAGATAATCGAGCACACCCCTCTCCGATAGCAACGATATTGCCACCTCACGAGATAACCCCTTTGCGTTCATATACTGCTCAATACAGAACGAGAGGAAGTATGCTACATCTTGTTTTCTCTTATCCATACAGCAACGTCTTCTGCTATATTTTTGCAAATAGTATTCCTATATTCTACACTATCCCATACAAAGATAGATGAAAAAATCGAAAAAACATAATCTTTGGGATGTGTAAAGATGGTAGCTCTGCAATTTGTTATAAATAAAGAGATTTGACAGTGAAATTCACCGACAAAAAAAGGCCTGTCCGTTGGGACAGGCCTCTATCTATTGTTGTAATTATATTACTTATTGCCAAAGTAGCGGTTGAACAAGCCCTCAAAGCCCTTACCGTGACGAGCCTCGTCCTTTGCCATCTCGTGTACTGTGTCGTGGATAGCATCGTAGTTGTTCTGCTTTGCCAACGCTGCGATACGCATCTTATCCTCGCAAGCACCAGCCTCGGCATTCATACGCTTCTCAAGGTTAGTCTTTGTATCCCAAACGCAGTCACCCAACAACTCTGCGAACTTTGAAGCATGCTCTGCCTCCTCGAAAGCATAGCGCTTGAAAGCCTCTGCAATCTCTGGATATCCCTCACGGTCTGCCTGACGGCTCATAGCCAAGTACATACCTACCTCGGTACACTCACCCATGAAGTGGTTGTTCAAACCCTCGAGGATCTCTGCATGATCTACCTTGCCATCACCAATCTTATGCTCGGTTACGAACTCTAGTGGCGCACCCTCCTGTGCCATCTCGTTGAACTTCTCCTTACCTACCTTGCACAATGGGCACTGATCTGGAGCCTCGTTACCCTCGTGAATATATCCGCATACTGAACAAATAAACTTCTTTGCCATAATCTTAATAGTTTTATTAGGTTAATATTTATCTCTATTTTTATTGGTTTCGTTATCTTTCGAGTGCAAATATATAGGCTTTTTTCTAATCTGCAATAAGATTTCCTTAATGATTTTTTATAGCCCTATAAGCTACACTTATAATAGCTGATTATCAGCTACTTCTTTCTTGCTCCTATGGCGAGGATAACTCCAAGGGCAACACCCAAGAGCGCCGCAAAGAGTACGCGAAGCTCTCCAGGAAGCATAAATGTTATTGTGTGGGCTGGGTACCAGAAGAGTGGTATAGTCTTCTTGAAGATAAAGCTCCACTGACGGTCCCAATTAAGTTCCATAATGTGACGGCGCATATCTATAGGCCTAAAGAGCGCCTTGACAGAGCCTCCATTCTCGGCGATATGTGTATCGGTAATCTTATGAAAGGTCATGAACACAGGCGCAAAGAAGGTGTTCATCATCACAGATATCGCCAACGCCACAACAAACTTACCCCATGAGATGCCCTCCGCAGCAAAGGCCACAACGAGAGCTTCGCCACCCATAGCCTTTATGAAAGCTGGGATACCTGCCGAGAAGACCATCATAGCCATAGAGATTACCACGCCGAGGAGTCCCCATACTACCATACGTGGCACCACACCAAAGGTTGGCGTAGTGTAGTTTCCTGTAGATATTCTACAGCCAAGCATCTCGCCAAGGGTTGCTAGAATACCAAACTTGAGGAATGCCATAATCATAGCATGCTCTGCATTGAATCCCTTATACCAGGCGTAAAGCTCTGGAGAGATGAAGAAGGGAAGAAATATCGCCAACATAACCACGGCGAAGTAAAGGTCAGTACGTTTCATATCTATATTTCATTAATTAGTTTGCAACTATCGATATTGGCATGCCCCATTCAGAGATACAAATATAGGAAAAAGTTTACAAAATCCTCGAATTATGCCGCAGCACGTCTAGATACTGCCCAAAAACCCAATATGGTGATTGCGGCATTGAGGAGTATAACCTCGTAGCTAAACTGGTAGCCACAGAGCCACGCCTCGGAGTTATGTGCAACGACATAGCTCAACAGTGGCGCCACGAGAGCTACTACAGGCACAGCCCACCCACGAACCTCACGGCGCGAGAAGAGGCCAAAGGCAAACATACCTAAAAGAGGGCCATAGGTATAACTTGCCATGGTGAAGATAAGAGTTATAGCACCCTGGGAGCTAAACGCATCAAAGGCGATGATAACGATGGCCATCACCACAGCGATACCGAGGTGCGACACCTTACGCTTCTGCACCACATCATCGCCTTTAGCACCTAGGATATCAAGCGTAAAGGATGTAGTGAGTGCCGTAAGCGCAGAGCCTGCCGAGGAGTAGGTAGAGGCTACCAACCCCAAAAGGAATAACAGACCAACAACCATAGGAAGACCACACTCCATGGCTACATATCCAAAGAGCGTATCTCCCGACTCGGCCAAACCGTGAGCATCAGCAAAGAGATAGAGCAGCGCCCCAAGAGATAGAAATAGCGTAATGACAACAACCTGAATAACTATAGAGGTCATAAAGCTGCGCTGCGCATCACGCCTACTACGACATGATAGTATTGTCTGCATCATATCCTGGTCGAGACCCGTCATCGCAACAACAAGGAATATACCCGCAACAAACTGTTTCCAGAAGTAACGCCTATCGAGAGGATTATCAAAAAAGAGAGTATCGGAGTAGCCACTATCTAGCACAGCAGACACAGCACCAGAGAGGTCTAAACCCAGGGCCTTGACTATAGCCACGATGGCCACTACGATAGATGCACACATGATAATAGTCTTGACCATCTCAACCCACACAACAGACTTGACGCCACCACGGAAGGTATAGAGCCATACAAGGGCCATCATAACCACAGCATTTAGGGCAAAAGGGAGATTGTAATGGTCGTAGATAAACTCCTGAAGAACCACACATATTATATACGCGCGTAACGATGCCGAGAGAACCTTCGAGAGGAGGAAAAACCACGCCCCCGTGCGATGTGCCACGACACCAAAGCGCTGGTCGAGATACTCATACAACGACACCACGCCAAGACGATAATATATGGGTATAAGAATATAAGCTATGATGATGTATCCTACGAAGAACCCCAACGTAGTCTGCAGGTAGGAGAAGCTATCGGCAGCGACTGTGCCAGGAACAGAGGTGTAGGTAACACCCGACATCGCCGCACCGACCATAGCTATAGCCGCCACAACGCGAGGTGTGTTACGCCCTCCGGTAAAGAAAGATAGTGCGCCACTACCACGCGAACTACGCCACGCCACGATAAATAGCAGAGCGATATATCCTACTATGGTAGCTATGATAACCAGCTGTGACACAGCAAATAGTATTATAAGTTATAGGCTTTGCAGTAGCGAGCTACAGCATCTGCTATGCGCTCACCATCAAGAGCTGCAGAGACAATACCTCCAGCATATCCCGCACCCTCACCAGCGGGGAAAAGACCCTCAACCTGTGTGTGCATAAGAGTATCGGGGTCGCGAGGGATACGTACAGGGGTGGATGTTCTAGACTCCACACCCACGACAATAGCCTCGTCCGACACAAAGCCCTTCATCTTACGACCAAAGGTGGCAATACCACTACGTAGTCGTGAGCCTATAACCTCGGGCATCCATTGGTCGAGACGCGAGGCTGTCAAACCTGGGATATATGATGTACGTGGCAGAGTGCGTGATGCACGACCAGCAACAAAGTCGGATACTCGCTGTGCAGGAGCTACCTGACGCTCGCCGCTATGCTCCCTAGCTAACTCCTCGAAGAACTGCTGATAGCGCAAGCCGGCCAACTCTCCCCACTGCTCGCGCAAATGTGCAAAATCCTCAAGGCGTACCTCGGTGACAAGGCCCGAATTGGCAAAGGCAGAGTTACGACCACTAGGTGACATACCATTAACCACCGACTGACTATTGTCGGTCATGGCAGGAACTATGAAGCCACCAGGACACATGCAGAAGGAGTAGACGCCACGGCCAGCCTCCTGACTAACAAGCGAATAGCTCGCTGCAGGGAGCCACTCACCACGCTCCTCACGATGATACTGAATGCTATCTATCAGACGCTGTGGATGCTCTATGCGAACTCCCATAGCAAAAGGCTTCGCCTCAACAGCTATGCCGGCATCATACAACATCTCATATATATCACGTGCCGAGTGTCCTGTCGCCAGCACCACCGCAGCACCCTCTATAACATTATCTCCTACACGTACGCCCGTGATGCGGCCCCTCTTCAACACAAATCCCGACACCTTGCTCTCAAACAACACCTTACCACCATGCTCGGTGATGGTGCGACAGATATTCGAGATGATACGCGGAAGCTTATCTGTGCCTATGTGAGGATGTGCCTCGTAGAGAATCTCGGGGTTCGCGCCATGCCACACCAACGTCTGCAACGCCTTGTTATAGTCGCCACGCTTCTTGCTACGTGTGAAAAGCTTACCATCGGAGAATGTTCCTGCGCCACCCTCGCCAAAGGCGTAGTTCGAGTCGGGGTTTATCTCTCCGCCACGGTTTATCTGCGCTATGTCGTGCTTTCGCGACAACACCGACTTACCACGCTCCAAGAGTATAGGCTTGAAGCCTAACTCTATAAGCCTCAACGATGCAAATAGTCCTGCGGGGCCAGAACCTACAACGATAACCTCTGTGCCGTTATCCACCGCAGGATAGTCGAAGTGTAGTGGCTCGGGCTGTGGCTCCTGGTCTACATATATCTCCACCGAGAGATTCACCTTTGCCATGCGCTGACGAGCATCTATAGAGCGCTTCACAACACGCGCCAGAGCAATGTCACTCTGACGTATTCCCATGCGCTCTGCGGCACGTGCTAGATAGAATTTTTCATCAGCGGCCTGCTTTGGGGATAACTGAAGGGTTATAATCTTTGGCATAACGTATCAATATTTTGCTATGCTACAGCCGTTTTTACTATCAAAATATGGCCGCTACATAGTGTTCAAGAGACAAAAATACGAAAAAATTATAATAAAATTGCAAATATTGTTGTTATATTACAAAAAGTTATTACCTTTGCAGCGTCAATGAGAGTTAAGGTATATCGGGTTGATATATTTTTCGTTGATAGATCCTGCGGATATGGTGTAATTGGTAGCCACGTCAGACTTAGGATCTGATGCCGAGAGGCGTGGGGGTTCGAGTCCCTTTATCCGCACAAAAAAAGAGCAGTTCACAAGACTGCTCTTTTTTGTGCGGATATTCCGCAGTTATATTTACATTCCCTCCAAACCTCCCTTTGGCAAAGGGAGGCTTGTGGCAAGTGTTCCACTTGCTTGATAAAGCGAATGTTACTCTTAATTATTATTTTAGATATTTTCACTCTTGGTAAATCGCAGAAAAACTCTAAATTTGTATCACATCAACATTTAAGTATATGATAAAACCATTTAGAATTGCCCAAAAGGAGCTGAAGTATATTTACGAGAACGCCCAAGCTCGTATGGAATATAACCCAAAACGTTCGGCAAAGGTAACAAATATTGTGAATAATCACCCACACTTCAATACGCAGAAAGAGGCTTTAGAGTTCGCTGTAGAACAAATGAAAACGAACTATGCACGGTATCAAGTTTGGGCAAAGGTTGAGAAAGGAGAAGATGACATTTATAGAGTCCAGAATTGGTGGTTATCTACAGATGACAGCAAAGTGCTTGAGTCTGCAGAATATATAGGCTTAGTACAAACGCACGATGAGTCGATGATATTAAGCATTATCGATAATAATATCCCAATAGACGATGTTGTCGCATACTATTAGCATTATATACTACAAGGCTCTGCAGAGACAATGTTGACTGGCTGGGATATTGACATTAACTAATGTAACTTTAAGCCTCATTTGTCAAGAAGGCAGCCTTTTCAGGATAGTATTCTTTCAACCACTTAATGAAGTCCAAAATCTTCAAATAGTCCTCAATAAAAATTCGATGGTCTGGCAGGCTTAGGCACAGAAAAAAGAGCAGTTCACAAGACTGCTCTTTTTTTGTGCGGATATTCCGCAACTATATTTACAATCCCTCCAAACCTCCCTTTGAGAAGGGAGGCTTGTGGCAAGTGCGACACTTGCATTTATGTTAGCACAATCATTAAATAGATTCAGAATTATCTGCCAATCCACTCATCTCTTGATATCGCAAACACCTTTGTAATTTCATTTATCGCGTCTGCGAACTCATCCACCTGCCTGCAACCATACGACATAGCTGTCTTGGCTGATGCTTCGTTGGTATATTTCATAACGGAGTAGACGATGTTAAAAGGAGTATTATTAAAAGTCCAATCTCTGACAGCAATAGCCGCCTCCTTTGCATACCCCTTTCTTTGCTTATCAGCTCTGATATGGTATCCTATTTCGGGCCTTATCTCGCAGTTGATAAGTTGCATTGTTAAGCCACAGTCTCCTATCACTTCGCCACTATTTTTCAAGCACACAGCCCACAGTCCAAAACCTAATTCCCTATATCTTTGGACATTACGCTTAATCCAGCTCCTTACCCTATCCTCATCAAACGCATAGGGATAATGCTGCATGATATTCGGATTTGATAACACCTCGTAAAGTGCATGAAAATCATCATCCGTCATCTCTCTTAAAAGCAGGCGTTCTGTTTCAATAACCATGATTTTTAGTCCTTAAAAATTACGACTTACCTGTGTAAAGATAGTAAAATATTATTATAATGGTCTATACAATACAGAATTATCTGTTCCCTAGTGTAACGTTCAACAAAAAAGGGGTCTACTAAAAAGCAGACCCCATATACTTATCGAAGCAGAGAGTTTACCCCTCCAACGCCTTAAAGTAGCGGTAGGTAGATACGCGAAGCTCCTCGGCAGCCCTATCATCACATACAATGATGCCGTGAGGGTGCGTCTGCAATGCCGAGAGGGTCCACTGGTGGTTATAACCGCCCTCGATAGCATGACGCAATGCTCGTGCCTTCTTGGCTCCTGTGGCCAAAATGAGGACCGTGCGAGCATCAAGGATGGTTGCGACACCCACGGTGAGAGCCTGCGTAGGAACCTGCGAGATATCACCGCCAAAGAAGCGTGAGTTCACGGCGATAGTATCGGGGGTAAGGGTCTTGATACGTGTACGCGACTGTAGCGATGAGAAGGGCTCGTTAAAGGCGATATGTCCATCCTCACCAACACCGCCCATAAATAGGTCGATGCCTCCAGCAGAGACGATAGCCGCCTCGTATGCAGCGCACTCCGCCGCCAAATCTGCAGCATTACCATTGAGAATATGGACATTCTCAGCCTCGATGTCGATATGCGAGAAGAAGTTACTCCACATAAACGAGTGATAGCTCTCGGGGTGATTCTCATCAAGACCTATATACTCATCCATGTTAAAGGTTACGACACTCTTGAACGACACCTCGCCAGCCTTATGCAAGCGGATAAGCTCCTTGTAGGTCTCAAGAGGTGTAGAACCTGTAGGAAGACCCAACACAAAAGGTGCCTCGGTTACAGCGGCCTTCGCCTTAATAGCATCAACGATATATCGTGCTGCCCACTGTGCCACCTCGGGGGTGGTATCTTTGATAATTACTCTCATAATAGTTATTTTAGCAATTAGCGATGATAATAGTAATAGCATTACTTTACTGGGGAGTGCTACTACAAATTACTCACCACACTTTTAAAACATCTTTACAAAGACCTCTATAGCCTGATACTCCGCCATGCCGAGCTTATCATAAAGCTTCGCAGTGTTCTGTGTACGCTCCTCGGCACGCTGCCAAAACTCACGGGTATCGCTACCAGGGAATGGCACTATATCCTTCTGCGAGAGGTGACGGTAGATAGCATGACGCTTCTTAAGCATCTCATCGGGAGATAGTGGCACTGCCATATCTACAAGACCTAGGTTCCACTCCATCCATGCGCCACGGTAGAGCCACAAGTGGCAATCCTCGCGCCAATCGTCATCGTGGGTAACCTCCAACGCCTGAAGTATAGCCTCCATACATGTACGGTGTGTGCCATGTGGATCGGCAAGGTCTCCAGCAGCATAGATCTGGTGAGGACGTATCTCGCGCAACAGCTTGACGATGATATCTATATCCTTCTTCGTTAGCGCTCCCTTCTTGATACCTCCAGTCTCGTAGAATGGGAGGTTAAGGAAGTGAGCATTGGTATCGGGATTAAGGCCAAAGGAGCGCACCGCAGCACGTGCCTCGGCACGGCGTATAGCGCCCTTGATATCTAGAAGGCGGCGTGGCTCTGGCTTACCGCGCTTCTTGCCAGCTATAACCTCCTGAACCTCGGCAAAGGTATCTCCAAGGCCCAACTCTCGCGCAGTATCTACATTCTGCAACACTACGTCATCGTGAACCGCAACATTACCCGAGGTCTGGTATGCTACATGCACATCGTGACCCTGCTCAACAAGACGTATAAACGTACCTCCCATAGAGATAACATCATCGTCAGGGTGTGGCGAGAAAATCAACGCTCGCTTGGGGTATGGTAACGATGGCGCAGGGCGCGTAGAGTCATCAGCATTAGGCTTACCACCAGGCCAGCCGGTGATGGTGTGCTGCAGGTCGTTGAAGACGCGAATGTTAATCTTGTCGTAGGTGCCACACTTCTCCAGAAGCTCACCCAACGAATTCTCGATATAATCCTTATATGTAAGCTTCAAGATTGGCTTATTTACAATGCCACAGAGCCACACCACAGCCTTACGCACAAACTTTGGAGTCCACTCACAAGGGCCTACAAGCCATGGCGTCTGCTCACGAGTAAGCTTCTCGGCAGCAGTCTCATCTATGACAAGCTCGATGTTTGGATGCTCCTGAAGGTGACTCGCAGGAACCTTATCCGAGATCTCCTCCTCAACAATCTGCTGCACTGCGGTAGCCTTATCCTCACCCCAGGCCATAAGCACAATCTTATCGGCACGCATAACCGTACCAATACCCATTGTGATAGCCATCTTTGGGGTATTCTCCAAGCCAAAGAAGAGATTAGCATACGACTTACGAGAGTTGTGCGACAACTCCACAAGGCGAGTGTGCGACTTGGCATAGGAGCCCTGCTCGTTGAAGCCTATCTGACCCTGCTCGCCAAAGCCGATAATCATGAGGTCTATCTTACGTATCGACTTATCGTAGTTAGCACAATACTCCGAAACCTCACGCTCCGAGATGGTGCCATCGGGGATATGTACATTCTCGGGCTGTATATCTATATGCTTCAAGAACTCATCGTGGATGCGGAAGTTACGGCTCTGCTGCTCGGTGCTACGAATAGGATAAAACTCATCGAGAGAGAATACCGCAACATGCTTAAAGGATATCTCACCCTCCTTGTGACGCTTAACAAGCTCGCGGTAGAGGCCAAGAGGAGTCTTACCTGTTGTAAGGCCCAATACAAATGGAGGAAGCTCCTCGTAGATGTCTCTTGCAGAGGCATTCTCCGAGTGGTTATGCACCATGCGACATATCATATCCGCAACATACTGAACACCGTGATACTCGCTCTCGAAGACACGTGTGGCCATACGCTCGTAGCGATGTATGATATCCTTTGGTGCAAAGTCCTTCACAAGACCACCATCCTTTGGAAGTTGATATTTACTATTATTCATACTCTATATCTGTTGTTTATTTTCTGATATTCAATGATGCCACAAATAAAACATCGTTCAAAGATAGCAAAAAAATCCGAATTGCAGGCATACTTCTCTATACTTTTATAGAGAAAAGAGTAAGGACATTGACAATAAAGCTATACTTCAACTCCTCCGCTGTCACAATACTTATCCACCTATACACGAGCTTCGGATGGCATATCAGCAAGCAGCTACAGATGCTTAACAATACGTTCTAGCCACATCTTATCTACCTCATCAAAGGTAGCAAGATGCTCACTATCAATATCTAGCACAGCCACCACCCTATCATTATCGTATATCGGAACCACTATCTCGCTACGCGATAATGAGCTACAGGCTATATGTCCTGGGAACTTCTCAACATCTTCCACCACAACACTCTCACCACGTTGCCACGCTGTGCCACACACTCCGCGGCCATAGGCGATACGTGTACACGCAATGGGGCCTTGAAATGGCCCTAGAACCAGCTCCTGGCCAACAACACGATAAAACCCCGTCCACCAAAACCCAAAGGTTTGATGTATCATCGCGGCAAGGTTTGCCATGTTTGCCACAACATCCCTCTCGTTGTCGAGCATTGCCACCACCTGACGATATAGCAACTCATATTTCTGCTCCTTGCCACCCTTGGCAATATGTAACTCTTCGGCCATAATAGATTATAGTTCAACGGTTTATACAATAGGCTGTACTTGCGTACATCCCCATTCGGGGCAATGAGCTTGGTGACGAAGATTATCCCTTATCACCCTCCCCTAATTTCTTGTTAGAAGGGGTGAGATTTGTTGCCAAGTGAAATTGACACGGATGGGGGTGTACTTGGCGTACATCCCCATTCGGTGCAATGAGCTTGGTTACGAAGATTGTCCCTTATCACCCTCCCCTAATTTCTTGTCAGAAGGGGTAAGATACAACGCTCGGCGAATTTCGAAGCGATGGGCTGTACTAGACGTACTGCCCATTGGCGAGATAATTCGTTAGCGGCAGTAGATGACCCCTTATCACAAGAAATTATCGGCCTGTGGAACCAAAACCTCCCGCCCCTCGCTCCGTCTCATCAAGAAGCTCTACAGAGTCCCACTCTACATGCTCGTAACGAGCTACAACCATCTGCGCTATGCGCTCACCAGGGTTGATAACAAACTCGGTACTAGAGAGGTTTACAAGGATAACCTTTATCTCACCACGGTAGTCTGCGTCAATAGTACCAGGGGTATTAAGGACTGTGACACCATGCTTTGCTGCAAGGCCACTACGTGGACGTATCTGCGCCTCGGTACCCTCGGGGAGAGCTATATAGAGACCTGTAGGAACCATAGCTCGCTCCAAAGGGGCAAGGGTGATAGGGGTCTCGATATTTGCCTTAATATCCATTCCTGCTGACTTTTCGGTAGCGTAAAATGGAGTATCAAATGGTGACTTATTTACAATCTTTACCTTCATATTATTACGATTTATGTTTATCTACACAAAGGTAATATTTTTTGCTCTGAAAACAAAAAAGAGGCCGACTTCAACAGCCGGCCTCGATATAGAGATGTTATAGATTACTCCTCGGCAATCTCCTCGGCTGGAGTAAACTGGAATGGTATAGCCTCATCCAAAGCCTTTACCTCATCCTCGGTAAGCTCTGCCACAGGCTTGCCAAACATCTTTTGAGCGATAGAGTTGCGATACATATCGAAACCTGCCTGAACCTCTGTCATAAGGCTCTCACGTGTAGCAGCAGGAAGCTTCTCGGCAGAGATGAAGCCAGCAGCATCAATCTTCTCGCCATCAACAAGCTCTACAGTTTCGTGATTTGTGAGCAACATACCCTCGATAACACGAGCCAAAGAGCCCTCCTCCTCGGGAGTATCACCAGCCTCATCGGTGAATACACGATCACCAACCTTTACCTGGTTCTCGCTTACGAACTCGATAATAACAGGAGCATTGCTAACAGTGCTATAGCGGTCAGCACCACCCTCGAATGTTGCTGGAGTACCAAATATCAAAGCGTAAAGAACAAACATCCAGTGTGCTGCGATACCTGCTACAAAACCACCTATGGTGTGAGCGAGGATAGCCTTTGAGGTGAGCTTGCGGTAGCCAAGAGCGTCAAGCATAGCTGTATGAGTAGAGAGGTAACCGCTCCAGCACATACCGATAGCTGTAAACACTGCAATAGCATTACCGTTTACAATACCCTGTGCCGAGAACTCTGGAACAAGGCTCAACGCTGCACCTACTGCACCCAACGACGTGATAGGGAATGCCATAAGCGCAGGATGCTCAAAGCCGAACAACCACTCAAACAAGAAGTTAATCTTACCAAATACCAATGGGAGGAACTCAATACCCTCGTAGGCAGCACCATCGTATGTACCATTGCTACCAGCACCAAAGGTGAGAAGCATAACAAGAGTAGAGATGATAAGCACACCAGGGATGATAGATAGACCTACATCAACACCTGTCTTACCACCATCGAGCAATGAGTTGAGGATACGTGTGAAGAGTGATGTCTCCTTAACCTCATCATCGGCCTTCATATCTGCCTCGTCAAGAACAGCGGCAAACTCCTCCTTAAACTCTGGATACTGCTTAACTACAAAGTGCTGCATGATGCGTGTAGAGCAGATACAACCTATGATAGCACCACACAAACCGAGGAATGGCTCCACGAAGTATCCCTGCGAAATCATAAACACGATAACGAGAAGACCCATACCAAAGGCTGTACCGAAGTTGGTGAGAGAGATAAGCTGGAACTTACGGAAGTAAGAGCTAAAACGCTTATCCTTTGCCAATGAGATGATAGCTGGGTTATCCGAAAGGAATGTCATGACAGCTCCCAACGATGCTACACCTGGGAGGTTGAAGAGAGGCTTCATCAATGGACGCAAGATACGCTCCAAAAGACTTACTACGCCAAACTCCACGAAGATACGGCCCAAAGCACCTGTGATAACGCAGATAGCCATAAGGTAGAAGACTGTGTTGAGCAACAAGTCGTGCGCAGTCTTCATGATTGTATTAAGCATATTTGGCAGACCCATAACCGAGCCGATACCGCCAAAGATGCCCACAACGATAAGAAGGCAGATAATACCTACAAGGTACTTCTTAAAACCCTTTTCCTGATTCTCCATATTATATTAAGTTATTGGTTATTACATATTTGCAGCACGCTTCGCCTGACGCTTGTCGATAAGCGCCGAGATACCCTCTATAACATCAATCTTCCATGTAAGACCCACGGTAAGGAATGAACCCTTGTCGAATGCAGTACCGTTAGTGTTGGTGTTATTACCAATGTTATAGCAGTATGCAGCATGAAGGCGGATGTCACGATTGCCACGACCACCAAGAGGATAGTACTCAACACCACCACCTACGCGTGTCATCTCGGTACCTGGACAGAGGAACAAACCACCTACATAGTCACCCTCGTCATCCATAACAGTAGGATAGTTAGCGCCAACCTTATCGTATGTAGCCTTCGCGAAGATATTTACACGCTTTGCGATGAGGTAATCTACCTCGCCCATGATAGAGAAGTTCTCGAACAAAAGCTCCTTGGCACTAACACCGCGGTTCATCAAGTCGAGCTGAATTGTAGCATCGCCAAACTTAAACTGGTTACCAAGCACTACGTATACATCGAACTTACCACGCTCATACTCCGAGAAGTTCAATGAGTGAAGTGCTGTGTAGAAGCCATGTGAACCCATCCAATAGAGGTTGTAAGCATAGAGGTCACCAAGTTTTATAGGATCCCCATCAGGATCAGGATTCTCCGCATAGTTCATAGCCATTTTGTCGTATGGACTCTGGCACACCTGGAAGGTGATGGTGTCGTCACCCTTGTTTGTTGTAAATGCCACCGAAGCACCGAGCTGGAAGCAGTTTACATTGTTCCAGTACTCCGAGCAGTAGTAAACATCGATAGGGGCGCGGTCATACTCCCAACCACCAATCATCACTACCTGCTTACCTGCCGAGATAGCCCAATTCTGATTTGGCTTATAGGTGAGGTGAAGCCAGTCGGTGTTATTCACAAAGTCGGCAGCAGAATTGATGTTGTTGAAACGCTGACGCCAAGAGTAGGTGAACTTTGGGGTAATCTGACCATCCATGCGAAGGTTGAAGTAACGCACCTTGAAGCCCGAAGCACCATAAAGTTGCTCACCATCCAACGCCTGGTTAAGGTAGTCGAAACGAGTCTCAACACCTAGACGGAAAATCTCATTGCTCTTCTCATAACCCTGTTGCGCAAAGAGCGATGACACAGAGAGCAGTGCCAATGCAGCACAAAGAATTTTAGTAAAGGTTTTCATCATATTTTGATAGTTTAGATTATAGCGTTCTAGCTCTGCGGTAGCAGATTCATTATTACAATAATGGGCAAAGATACAGAATTATTCGCAATTAGCAATTTTATGTCGATATTTCTTTAATTGTTACGCACATAAATTCGATATTGCAAAAAAAATTTTATATCTTTACGGCAGATAGAGAACAACTTAAGGATGAGCTTATAACTACATCAACTACCTTTAGTTTGCAAAGCATCCTATCTGCGTCACCAACTTACAACTGATACGTCATGGAGATACTAAACCAAAACGACATCATCAAGTCTTCATACTCTGGAGCTAGGGATTCTGCCGGCCTGCCTCAAGGCTATGGCACTATGGAGTATACCACAAAGAGTGGACAACTCTATCGATATATCGGCACATTCTCACACGGCAAGCGCCAAGGTTATGGCTTCTTGACATATAAGACAAAGAGTAAAAATCCAGTAGAGGAGTGGGAGTGGTATCAGGAGGGAGAGTATGACTCGGCAGGTAGGCTCATACATCCAAAACATGAGCCAGGCTCCTATGAGCCATATATTGACTCGTGGGGAACGAGTTTCGAGGGGTTATGGCGCAACGATGAGCCACTGAAGGATTGTATCATTAAGCATGTTGATAATGTGGAGGTTGAGATTGCTCCAACACAGCAGTTCCTATCTCAATTTATGACCGGAGCTAGAGCGCGAAACATATCTCCTGCGATGGTCGAGAGGCTTCGTGAAAGCGAGGAGCCATGTGCCAAATATGGTTACGCCACGTGGCTGCTTTATACACACGCCGATAAAGACTCCTTGCAGACCGCCGAGAAGGCTCTTACATTTGCTGCCGAGCATGGCATTGCCGATGCGCTGGAGGTGCTATCTATCATGCACAGCATGGGTGATATATACAACCCTAAAACCAACAAATGGGAGCTAAACCTCGACATCGCTCGCTCGCTAAATGATAGAGCCATGCAGCTTGGTAGTGAGCGCGCAAAACTCGACTACGTCTGCGACCTCTTCCATGGCAACACGCTTCTCACGGCAGATAAAAGTGGGGCTATTGCTGCGGCAAAAGAGGCACTAACGACATCTCCCGTACCAGAGTTGTGGCATGAACATCTAGCCTGGTTTTACGAAGAAATGGAGCAGTATGAAGAGGCTGAAGAGGCATATATGAACGCCATCATAGCTGGGCAGTACAGCGCCATATCCAACTTTGCAATACTCAATTATTCAATGGGGTATAAGGATCAATACTATGACATATTGAACTGGGGAGCAAGACGTGGAGTGCCATCGTGTATGATACGATATATGAACTATGCAAATGAGTGGGATGACCTAAAACCAGACTTTCAGTCCTCAATATCGTTCTACGCGGAGTGTGACCTAAATCGCGGCATAAGGTTGCACGACACCTTCTGCATGTATATCTACGCCTTCTTCCTCTACTACGAGAACATGGATTTCAAACGCGACATTAAGGAGGCTGTTGAGGTGGCTTTAAAGGGCGCTAACTACCATAATCGTCTATGCTGCTCGCTACTTGCAAAGATTATGTCCGACCCCGAAGTGGATGATGCACTTCCCAAAAGTATGCAGATGGAGGTAGAGGAGATTCTATTATGGCAACTACGCGCCGTGCGTTATGGCCTTTATGACGACCTTGAAGAGGTGGTTAAGAATCGCAACGCCTATGTTGAGATGGGATATGGAGATGAGATAGACAACATCTGGATACCCCTCTGGGAGAAGCGAAGCAAGAGCTAATCATCGCTTTGTAACCACAATCATAAAGGTCACGGCAACAATAGCGATAAGGATACCCAAAACGATATTCATGGTTAGCGGCTCGCCAAAGAGTAGCGCACCTACAAGGATGGCCGTAATAGGCTCAAAGACCCCCAATACCGAGGCCTTGGTAGCTCCGATATTTCGTGTAGCAATGGCCAACGAGGCTGTTGAGACTATCGTAGGCAATATAGCTAGGCCTATGAGGTTTCCCCATGCTGACGCACCATCTAAACCCGCCATCACATCTACATCCGAAGAGATAATCTTGCAAAAGAATATGACCGCACCTGTAAGTAGGGCGTAGAATGTTAGAAGGGTGTTTGATATGGTACTTATACTCTTATTACGGTTGATGATGACCACAAATAGCGCATAGGCAAATGCCGAGCCTACAGAGAGATATACACCTATGGGATTGACGGCCTCGCCAGACTCCCCCTGTGTCATGATTATAACACCCACGAAAGTCGCAACAATCGAGAGCCACACGGGCCACGAGGGGACTACCTTGAGGAATACCATGATGATAGCCACAAAGACCGGAAAGAGGAATACGAGCGTTGTGGCTAGACCCGAGGCGATATAGTTATATGCCTCGAAGAGAGATATACTGCTACAAGTGTAGAGCGCTCCGAGTGTTAGCAACACCCCTGCCTGCTTCAGCAAAACCCTAAAGCTCTGCCGCGTAAGCAGGAGAAACACCCCAAGAAACAATACTGCAATGCTATAACGAAATAGAAGTATAGACTCTACGGCAGCCCCACCCCTCATCAGAGGCATACCAAACAGAGGATTTAGGCCATAGGCAACTCCAGTGATGATTCCTGCAGGATAACCTATAATTGCATTTCTACTTACTCGTCTCTCCATAACATAACTTTAGAGGCACAAAATTACAAAAATATTGCAAAGATTATCCCTAGCCGCGATTATTGCACCACATAGCACCATTATAAACAACAGCGAACAAGAATCAACATAAAATATAGAGGGTCTGCTCATGAGCAGACCCTCTTAAACCCTAACTTTATCGTATGGCCATACGGCTACTTTGCTGGCTCCCACTTGCAGCGAACAGGGGATACTATAGCACCCTCATCCTTTAGCTGCTTCATAGCCTTATCCACCTCCTTGCGGTCGATACCCGAAAGCTCTGCAATCTTACCTGCATTGAGAGGCTCACCAGCCTCCTTCATAACTGTCAATACTCTCTCTTTTGTCTCCATAATCATAATTTTTTAATAGTTTATATCTCTTATTTTAAATGTTATATACATATATTCGCACAGCCCATCGATATAATCTGCATATACTACCTCGGCATCACGGCCTCGCAATATCGAGCATTTCCCGCACATCTCGCAACTATGCAGACATCGCCACTGCTCCTGAACATAACTCCTTCGCTCCTCAACCGTAGAGTTTTCTATCGTTGGTGCTGCCATCGCTACACACAAGTAAATCCTCCATCAACAGCAATGTTCTGGCCATTGACATAGGTGCTACTTGGCGATGCTAGGAACAAGGCACAAGTATCAAGCTCACCGCTTTTACCATAGCGGCCCATAGGAATAGAGCGCTTGGCCATATCCTGAAAGTAATCACTGTCGAGCGTAGCTGTGGTAAGCTCGGTATAGAAGTAGCCAGGACAGATGCTATTTACCGTAACACCATACTTACCCCACTCCGCAGCAAGAGCGCGTGTAAGGTTTACAACGCCACCCTTGGCAGCATGATATGGTGAGCTGCCAATAATCATATTTCCCACCAAACCATACATCGATGCTATATTTATAATTCGGCCATAGCCCGCCTCTATCATCTTCTTGCCAAACTCACGTGCGCACACAAAGGTACCAAAAAGATCGATATCTACCTCATGCTTGAACTGCTCATCGGTAATCTCTACTGCTGGTGCCACGGCTCCTGTACCTGCATTATTCACAAGGATATCTACCCTGCCAAACTTTGCCATAACAGCATCAACAGCACTCTTAACCTGCTCTGTAACAGTGATGTCGCACATCAAGGGGAGAACCTCCACGCCATACTCCGCCGAAATACTCTTGGCATTCTCCTCGAGGAGATTCATTCTGCGCGCCAAAAGAACGAGGTTAGCACCCTGACTAGCGTATGCTCGCGCCATTTGCAAGCCTAGGCCTGTCGATGCCCCTGTGATAACTGCTACTTGACCGGTGAGTGCAAAATAATTTTTCATATCTATATGGTTCTTATTTTCGTTATTACTATTTCCTGGTGCAAAGAAAGCACCTATTTTGCTGAAATACAACTTTTTCCGATTCTTATTATTTATATAAGTATAAGCAAAACTTATACCAAAGGTAATTGCCAAAGTCTGCGTCTATGCTATTTTTCACCTAACACCACAAAAAAAAGTCGATGACACGCATCGACTTTTTTCTCCCAGAAGGAGAACACCCAATAAAAACTAAAAAGATTCTAATCTATAATTCTCAAACACTGCCTCGCAGTTGCTTAAGTTTTCGAGTGCAAAGATGCACGATTTTTTCCTACCCCACAATCACCTATTGTTGGGAAAATATAGCATACAATATCCCCTATATTTGGGATTTGTGCGTTACCGAAATTATACGTATCTTTGCATTACAATATATAAACATGGAATAAATATAATACAACATACTGATAATCAATGAATAAAAAGATAAGTACTGCACATTTGGCATCATTCTCACCCGAGATGAAAATTTTTGAGCTTGTGGAGTCATCGCCATCGCTGCTGTCGATATTCTCGCGTCTTAACATTAGACTCCCCTTTGGTGACATATCGATAAGCGAGATGTGCGAGCGCGAGGGACACTCCGTGGAGCTGTTTATGATGCTTGCATCTATGCACGCCGACACCACATTTCGCCCATCGAAGGAGCATCTAAAACCCGAGATGCTAGACGAGATAATAGAGTATCTACGTGCATCGCATCGCTACTATGCCGAACACATGCTTCCACACACTGCGGCACATCTGGAGAAGATACTACAACATTGCGACACCCTATCACAGAGCGTGTTACGCCGCTTCTATGATGACTACACTCGATACATTATCGACCACTTCAACGAGGAGGAGCGTAACATATTTTCCATAATTGATGGTTGTGCGGAGGGAGATACCAGAGAGTGTAACTGCAACCTCTTCGACATGCCCCATGCCGATATTGACGACCGCTCAAACGACATAGCATCCCTCATCTTCAAGAACCTTCCAGAGGAGGCTCCAACATCGTTGCGATGCACAATGCTGGAGCATATATATGCCCTTCGCGATGACCTGCGCCGTCATAGTAACGTGGAGATGTATCTGCTTCGTCCACTTATAGAGATATATTCAAATACCACACGATGAAACGACATAAGGTAGCCATAGTAGATTCAGCAACCGTAGTTGCAGAGGGCGTAGCAGCAATACTATCTCGCTCACCCAGGGCAGAGGTAGTGGGCATCTATCGCCACATTGCCGAGATAGAGAGTATCGTTGCTACAGCAAGGGTAGACGTTGTCGTTGCCTCGGTGGCACAGTACCATGAGATAGAGGCTACAACATCGCTTAACAACATCCCCGTTGTGGGTATGCAGAGCAGCCTCATCGAGGAGGATATAGTAAGGCGTTTTAACGCAACAATCACCCTCTATACATCGGCAGAGGATGTGGAGCGTATCGTTGCGGAGGCTGCAGAGCAGCCCTCGGAGCATAATATATCGGAGAGCCACGAACTATCCGACAGAGAGAGAGATGTACTCGTCCTTGTTGCTCGAGGATTCACCAACAAGGAGATAGCCTCGGAGCTAAACATCTCGCCACATACGGTAATCTCTCACCGCAAAAACATAGTACATAAGACAGGTATACGCTCTGTTGCTGGACTTACGGTATATGCAGTGCTAAACAAGTTAGTAGATAGCGAATTGATATAACACTATAACCCAATAAAGATGATTAAGACAGAACTTTGTGCCTACTCTGTTGAGGCGTGTGAAGTTGCCGCACGCCTAGGTGTCAATCGTGTAGAGTTGTGCGCCTCGCCTGCCGAGGGTGGCGTGACACCATCACTAGCAACCATAGAGCGTGTTGCCGCCATTCCCAACCTCGATGTAAGCGTGATGATTCGCCCTCGTGGTGGAGATTTCCTATACTCCGAGCAGGAGTTTCAGACTATGCTTCAGGATATTAAGCATGCTCTGAAGGGTGGTGCTACAGGTGTGGTATTTGGCATCCTTACCGCAGATGGAAAGGTAGATGTAGAGCGCACACGCCAACTAGTAGAGGCTGCCGAAGGTATGGAGACCACCTTTCACCGCGCCGTAGATATGACAGAAGATTACTCGCAGGCGGTGGAGGATATTATCAAGGCAGGATGCAAGCGTATCCTCACATCGGGAGGCTACGACAAGGCTATTGATGGCATTGAGAATATCGCCAAGGCCGTAGAGGTTAGCCGTGGACGTATAGAGATTATGGCAGGTAGCGGCGTTGTGGCGAACAATGCCAAGAGGCTTATGGAGGCTGGCGTAGATGCTCTGCACTTCAGCGCCAAGCGCATGGTCGCAGGAGGTATGCTCTACAGAAACCCTCGTATCTCGATGGGTGGCTCATCGGCCGTAGATGAGTTTGCACTACGTGTGGTTGATGAAAACGAAGTTACTGAGATCCTAAAACTTATAAAATAATGAAACTACGACTTTTACTTTGTGGATTGGCAGCCGTAGCCATAGCTATTGCGCTAATCGTATGGCCTAGTGAGCGTTACAACCCTGCAAACGACACTCAACTGCAGGAGGTAATAGCAAACTCATCACGTGCCGCAGAGCTTGAGGCTCTCATGGCAGAGATTCCTGCGGAGCATCACAAGGAGATGGCATTTCTACTTAAGAATATGCCCGACTTCGACCGCGAAGAGATGGACCTTAACCTCTTGCGTGAGAATGTGGAGTATGCACACCTAGCTCGCGAGAAGTACTCATGGGCGAAGCGTCTTCCAGAGGATGTATACCTCTACGATGTACTCCCATATCATGTTGTGGATGAGGTGCGTGACTCATGGCGCAAGGAGCTGTACGAGATGTTTGCCCCAGCGGTAGATACATGTAAAACTATGTATGACGCCGTATGCGCCGTAAACGCAAATATCCCTCGCCTCACAGGCGTAGACTACAACACCAAGCGTGAGAAGACAAACCAAAGCCCTCGTGAGTCGATGCGTCAGGGCATGGCATCGTGTACAGGTCTTGCAATATTGCTTGTTGATGCCTACCGCGCTGTAGGTATCCCTGCACGCTTTGCGGGAACGACATCATGGCACGACAACCGCGGAAACCACAGTTGGACAGAGGTGTGGCTCGATGGCCAGTGGCGCGTCACAGAGTACTACTTCCCATCGAAGCTCGACCACCTATGGTTCATGGCCGATGCCTCAAAGGCTAATGCCGAGGATCGCACATACGCCATATATGCCACACGCTTCGGCAAGGCTAACGACTGGTTCCCTATGGTTTGGGCAGATGGTGACGTAGAGGGACGCTCGGTGGAGGAGCTTCCAAAGTGGGTAGGTGCCGAGAATGTTACAAAGCACTACCAGGAGCTAGCCTACGAGCAGTATACACGCCACATAGAGGCAGGCACACACACCTTTATTAAGATTGCTGGATATAAGGATGCAAAGCACAAGGAGCACTCTGACGACCGTGTAGCGATGGGCGTGGATGTATTCCATGGCACAGAGCAGATGGGTGGCGGACTCACCGCAGGGCCTCTGCGCGACATGAACGACATGTTCTCGGTGTTGGTGGAGAAGAACCGCAACTACGAGCTTCGCTACTACGACTCTAACGGCGAACTTCAGCGCATAAACGTAGAGCTTGGCGAGGAGCCTGTTACCGTGGAGATATTCCTCAAGAAGTAATAATTAAATAGTAATATAGAGGCTGACTAAAAAGTAACTTAGCCAGCCCCCATAATGAAGTGACCCCAAAAGTTTGGACAAAAAACTTTTGGGGTCACTTCATAGCTTAAGAGAGTGAATAAAAAGATGTAGTTTTAGGCTTGCGAAGCCCGAAAAAGCGGAGTTTACTGAGCGTAAATGAGCATTTTGAGGGCAAGCGTAACGACAAAATACACTTTTTATTCACTCTCTATGTTTAATCTATATTATGGCACCGGGTCATACCCCGAGCCACCCCAAGGATGACAACGTAACAGGCGCCTAATTGTGAGATAGCTTCCCTTTATTGGCCCATGCTTTCGCAATGCCTGAAGGGCATACTGCGAACATGTGGGGGTGAAGCGACAACATGGGGGCTTCAGTGGCGACAAACAGACCTGATAGAAGCGAACAAGCGCTATTAGCGGAAAGGCTAATATACGCTTTATCCACGATAAAGCAATACTACAGAACTCCTTGAACGTCATTTAAAATTCGAAGTATTGAGTTGTTAATAGGAGCATACGGCAGCTCCTCCTTGCTTACATAGATAAATGCGATACGCACGGCACAACCACGCTCCTGGGCAAGAGCCTGAAGCGGAGCCTTGGCCAGACGATAGCTCTCGCGCATGCGGCGTTTGAGGAGATTGCGCTTGTTGGCGCGCTTATGGAAGCGTTTAGGGACAGAGAAGAGTACCTCAACCGATGGTGAGGCACTCTCTTCTACGATAAGCTTATACTTTATGGGAAAGGCAAAGCCAGAGTCGCAGTCTCCAAAGAGACGGCCAACAACGATGCGTGACTTAACGCGCTCGTTACTAGGAAAGCTATTTCCCATAGACATAACTAGTTAAATAGACTATACGTTACGCGCACTATACACTCTTCTTGGGTGTACGTGTGCGTGTCTTCTTCTGGAGCTTTGTCTGCTGCGAGCGGATAAACTCCTCCTTCTCAAGATCCTCGTGAACCTCGGCATCCTCAATCTCCATACCCTCCGCAAGCTTGCTACAGTAGATGTCAAGAGCCTTAACCATAGATGGAGCCTCGGGCGTTGGAGCAGAGGCCTTAACCTTAAGACCTGCCTCCTTGGCAGCACGAAGAGTAGCCTCACCAAAAGTAGCAACTACAGGGAGCTTCTCCACACCAAAGTTCTCGATAAGAGCCTTAACGTCATTAGGAGAGTAGAGGGCGATGATGTCGTAGCTTGCTGGGTCTACACTCTTGAGATCTGCCGACACCGTGCGAGCAAATACCACTGGCGACACCTTCAACTTTAGCTTTGCCAAAGCGTCGGGAAGCTCGGGCTTGAAAGGCTCCGTGAGGGCAAGAATAAACTTCTCGTCCTTATGCTTCACGATAAGCTCCAACAACGAGTTGAATGTACCATCAGCAAATGAAATCTTACGCTTACGATAGACTATATACTTCTGCAAATAGAGCGCTACAGCCTCGGTGTTGCAGATATATTTCATGCTCTCGGGGACGGTGATACGCGCCTCCTCACAGATACGGAAGAAGCTGTCGATGGTTGTGCGTGATGAGAAGATCATTGTGCTATGCTCAAGAATCTCGGTGCGCTGCGCTCTAAACTCCTTAAGCGAAACACCCTCAACACGTATCAAAGGCATATAGTCAATGTTGAGATCATTCTTCTGCGAGAACTCATAAAAGGGGGACTTCTCTATTACAGCTGGGCGTGGCTGTGATACCAAAATCTTACTTACTTTCAACTTACCTATAATTATTTATAATACCTATTTCTGCAATCAACTAATAATCAGCATACAACAAACTGATAACTATCCAAAAAACTCTGGTAACATGTGCATTACAAAGCTTAAAGGAAGAAAAATTGCGGTGCAAAGGTACAAAATCCAATACAAAATAGAAATTTTTTTGCTAATAAAGAATGAAAAAGTATCCTTAAGGTAGATAGCGACAACAGGTAACATACTCACAATCAATACTGTAGATATCCATGAAGAGCTATTATCATCGGCCAAAAGCCACATAGCAACCACAGGGTAGAGCAACACCACGGCACGCACAAAGTTTATATAGCCGATGGAGGCCAATATCCGCGCGCCATCCGAGGCTGTTAGCCACTCGGCAACCTCGTGCAGAGCATACACCCAGGCACTAAACACCACTACTGCCACAATACCGCCAACGACAGATAACTCGGCTATACCTTTTATATATATAGACGATGTAGCAGGGATAAGCTCCTGGCCTAGGCGCACAAAAACTAGCGCAAGAACCATCGCTCCGATAAGCGCAGCACCACGCTTAAAGTGCTGCAAAGGGAGAAGGCCTCCTTGTGTCACCATGCGGCGCTCACTTTGGCTATCAAATATCCCGCTATATATTACATCGATGAACTTCCACGACCGCAACAGCATAAATAGGTATGCAACAAGCGTAACAACAAGGAGAATGTGATATAGAGGCTCGCTAGTAAGGTGTGGCACAACAGCATCCACAGGATTACTAACCTCCAACGTGGAGAGGTCGCCATAGACATCCTCGGGAAGAGCCTCGCGGTAGCCACCCTCATACTCCACATCGCCCAAGGCCAAACGTGAGCTACGGCCATAGACAACCTCGGGGCTTACAACCTTGTAACCCTCCGATATATATGTCGAAATCGTTTTACTACTCATCTCCAGCCCTACGTTTTAGCGTTACACGTATTGTTGTGCCACGTCCTAACTCCGAACGCACAACAGCTATCTTACCACCATGATACTCCTCTATAATGCGGCGCGAAAGAGATAGACCTAAACCCCAGCCTCGTGTTTTGGTTGTAAAACCAGGCTCAAAGATTCGCGTCCAGCTGCTCTTCGGAATACCCTTGCCACTATCGCTAACCTCAACAAAAACCTCGTCACCACTCTCTCCTACCGCAACATCTATCGTACCCTGACCCTGAAGAGCATCGAGAGAGTTCTTCATAAGATTCTCAATAACCCACTCAAAGAGCGCAGCATTAATCGACACACGTATAGGCGCCATGGCAAGGCCGTTATAGTTAAGCGCAACATTGCGAGGTACACGGCGGCGGAAATACATCACCGTATCGCCCACAACCTCATTTATGTTCATTGACGTAAGCTGCGTTTCGGAGCCAATCTTCGAGAAACGGTCTACGATTTTCATCAAGTGCGCCAAATCCTTCGACATCTCATCCACGGCCATCTGATCTATAGGCTGGTCACGAAGATACTCTATCCATCCTAGTAGCGAGGAGGTTGGCGTTCCCAGCTGATGTGCCGTCTCCTTGGCAAGGCCCACCCACACACGATTCTGCTCATTCTGCTTGGTTGAGGAGAAGGCTATATAGGCAAAGATAGCAAAGATAAGCACTATAAATAGCTGCACGTATGGGAAGAAGATTAAGGCCTTGCTATGGGCACTCGAGACGAGGTTCTGATAATCTGCAGTGCCAAAATAGATGGTAAACACCGTACGATTCATCATACCATACGACACCGATATAGGCTTATTCTTCTCGCTCATCATCATTATCTCCTCGCGAAGACGCACGGGGTCATCGACAATCTCCTTTGGGAGATTCGTAACCCACACATTGAGGCGTTCATCGGCGATAATAAGAGGAACGTTGGTATGCTCGGCAAGCTGATTCAGCAACTCGGGGTTATATATCATCTGGCCACCTATATTTGTGGTGTGAAGGATATCCTCCCACATCTCCACAGCATTACGCTCATCGCGGCGTAGCTGCTCAATAGCCAACTCGTCTTCATGTTGCATATCTACCGAGACACGCCATGTGTAGAACAACGACATGGCAACAAGCACCAAGCCTACCACGATAACTATGGTACGACTACGGGTGGTGAAGAGTCCCGAGGGTAGTGATATGCGTGATATCTTCATAAAGCTCTCTCGTTAGTGCATATCGAGATGTTGCTCGCGGAGTATACGCTGATACTCCTCGCGGTTGAGTAGCAAGGCTACAGCCTGCGCCACAACCTCATCATTTGCCGCGGCATGCTGCAGCACACCACTGTTATAGGCATAGCGAAGGATGATATCGGCATTTATGGCATCTATAATATCCTTGCGGTAGGTCTCGAGATTCGACATCTTATCGTCATGGATGAGCGACTTTAGCGACTCCATCACCTCGCCGACATTCTCATCATATAGCTCCTTCTTAAGAGCGCTCTCCAAGGTCTTCAGCGCCTTGCGGCTCTCCGACTCATAGACAACCTCCTTATCCTCAATAAAGTGGCAGAAATCAGCATAGTCGGCATACGAAATTGTGAAGCTCTCCACATCGATATTGTCGCTGTGGTGCGTACGCATATATATATCTGCCCAATCCTCTATGTAGCCCTGGGCGTAGAGCGCCACGGTAAAGCCACTCACATACGTTGGCTCTATCTTCACATCGGGAACTATGCCTCCACCATCGTATACCCTACGGCCTCCGCGTGTTGCAAACTCCGTAATCAGCGAGTCTGGCACGTTGGTTGCCGCACCATCGCTACGCATCGCGGCGTAGTTACGCGACTGTATGCAACGTCCCGAAGGGATATAGTACTTTGCCGTAGTATACTTCAGATAGGTGTTGTAGCCCAGGTAGCGTGTACCCTGCACAAGGCCCTTGCCATAGGTGCGACTACCCATCACCACCGCGCGATCCAAATCCTGCAACGCCCCCGCGAGAATCTCCGAGGCCGAGGCCGAAGCACCACCCACAAGCACAACAACAGGGATATCCTGGGCTATAGGTGCGTGACGTGTGGTGTAGTGGTGTAGTGACGATGAGTCACGACCCATGATAGATACTATCTGCTCGCCACGAGGCACAAAGAGCGAGGCTATATCTACAGCCTCCTGCATCACACCACCACCATTGGTGCGATAGTCCAACACAAGGCCCTTGAGGCTATCTCCCTGCATCAGCACCTCCACAGCGCGGCGCATCTCATCGTAGCTACCCTCAATAAAGTCATTATGTGAGATATATCCTATGCCACTATGCAACATGCCGTAGTAGTTTACACTAGGTACGGTGATACGCTGACGGCGTAGTGTGAGGGTATCAATGCTACTATCTATATTGCGCTCAACGACAACCTCAACATCTGTCTTGGCCTCGCCACGCAGACGTGAGCTGACGTCTGCAGTCGTAGCGCCACGCATATCCTCACCGCCGATAGATAGAATCTTATCACCAATCTTTATGCCCGCCACATCGGAAGGCGAACCCTTATATGGTTGTGCAAAAATCACATAGTCACCCTTCTTACGTATCAGCGATCCAACGCCACCATAACGCCCCGTAGTCATCATCTCGAATGCCTCCATAGACTCCTCCGAAAGATACTCGGTATAAGGGTCGGAGGCGATGAGCATACCACGTGCCGCAGCCTGCAACAAGACATCTGCCGATATCTCATCCACAAAGCCTCCCTCAAGCTCTCGCATCATGTTTGCAAGAATCTCCGTAGCACGACCCAAATCGAAATCATCCCTCTTACGCTCCACATCCTTCGGCTGTGCATAAGCTGTAGGCATCATGACAAAGGCCATGATGACAAATATATACACCCTCAACGATAGAGATATACGACCACACATAGTCCTACTATTTATCCTCAAATCTACTATTCTCAACATAGGCGCTCAACTGAAACGCTATGCGCGCCACAGCTCGTCTGATGCCCTTAACCTCTACACCACCATCTACGGCACGCACCTCTACCCTATCCTCGTAGAGGTATGTAAGGCGCTTCACGACACCTCGCGAGCGATAAATAAGCACATCGCCCTCGGTGGCTACATACTCAAAGTCATAGGCACGCATGGCATTGTCGATACGCACTCTATCCTCGATGTTAAGACCCTCGATGGTGCGAGTCATAAACCCAAACCTTGGATAGAAGATTGCCAGAGCAAGCATCGCAACAACAAGCCACACCCCCTGCTCGGAACGTAGCTGCGCCTCGAGAAGCATCCACACGTCTACACTCTGGGTGTAGGCCGTTACGGACATCAGCCACACAAGACCTACATACAAAATAGTGATAAAGAGCAAATATTTAACCGAACGAATAATATACCTTCCCATATCCAATATATCTAAATACTACCTATTACACATCATCTCTACCCTTTTTGCCACATCCTCCATAAGCCAACGTGGTGTAGAGGTAGCACCACAGATACCTACGCTCTCAACACCCTCCAGCCACGACATATCAACGTCTTGAGCCTCCTCAATATTGTAGCATCGAGGATTTGACTTGCGACACACCTCCGATAACACCTTGCCATTAGAGCTTTTGCGGCCACACACAAACAACACCACATCCACACTCTGCGAGAACTCCGACAACAACGCCTCACGGCCTGCAACACGGCGACAAATAGTGTCGTTTACTATCACCTCTACGCCCTCTGCCATGCGCCTGCGTATGACATCTGCAAGGTGGTGAAACAGCTCTATGCTCTGCGTTGTCTGCGACAAAAAGTAGATAGGACGCGCATAGTCCAACGCCTGCAAATCCTCCTCACACTCCACAACTATAACATCATCCATCACCTGACCCGTGAGGCCTATAACCTCGGCATGGCCACGCTTACCAAGTAGCACCACGCGACCACCTACTTCAGTCATCTTCTGATAGGCCTCGCGTACCACACGCTGTAGACGTGCCACAACAGGACACGTGGCATCTACAACATCTATACCCAGCTCCTCGGCATACTTATAGGTGCGGGGAGGCTCACCATGCGCACGAATGAGAAGCGTCTTACCGCCAAGCCCTGCCATATCCTGCTGTGTGACGGTATGCAGGCCAAGATTCTCAAGGCGTTGCACCTCGATACGATTGTGAACGATATCGCCCAAAGAGTAGACCTCACCCACACGGCACAACGACTCCTCGGCAACCTCTATAGCTCGAACAACGCCGAAGCAAAACCCTGAATTATCGTCTATAGTAACACGCATACTACATACCTGCTACACGCTCAAACTGCGCATCAAACCACGCCATCTGCTCCTCAACACTCATATTTGAGTTATCGAGGACTAGTGCATCATCAGCCTTGCGAAGTGGCGAGATAGCTCGCGACATATCGGCCTTATCGCGTGATACAACATTCTCGTATACCTCCTCGAGGGTCACCTTATCCCCCTTTGCTGTTAGCTCCTTAAAGCGGCGCTCGGCACGCACCATAGCATCAGCAGTCATATATATCTTAAGCTCCGCATCGGGGAAGACCACAGTGCCTATATCACGGCCATCCATGACAACACCTCCACGGCGGCCCATCTGCTGCTGCATAGCAACCAACTTATGACGTACTGCAGCAATAGAGCTTACAGCACTTACACAGTTGCTAACCTCGATAGTGCGAATCTTACCCTCTACAAGGTCACCATTGACATAGATGTCGCTAGCACCACGCTGCGAATTGAAGCGAAAGTCGATATCTATATCAGCGAGCATAGCCTCCACACGCTCCTCATCAACAATGCCTGCGACAATAGCTCCATGCTCCAAGGCGTAGAGCGTCACAGCACGATACATAGCTCCTGTATCGATAAAAATGTAGCCAAGGCGTGCAGCAATGGCCTTTGCAAAGGTACTCTTACCACACGATGAGTGTCCATCGATGGCGATAATAATTCTCTTGTTATTCATGCGTTAATCTATTATTACGGAGATAAGGGTTATGATACCCAATGTAGATATCACCACGCCAGCAATGCGATTGATGGTGAGCATGTGACGCGGTCTAAAGCCCCTGCGGAAAAAGTTGATGACAGAGGTCAGCGCAAACCACCATAGCGTAGCACCTAGGAGAAAACCTCCCAACACCAACACATTATTCAGCCATAGCCCTACATGCGCAGACGCCGTAGCCTCGGCATCAGGCTCCATTGCAAGGTCTATGTTAAACATCGTGAAGAAGGCTAGAATATATGGTATGACAACCACGAAGTTTGCTAACGTAAAGCCAAACATATATGCAAAATCCTGCCATAAGGCACTCTTGCCAGCCCTGTTTTTTCGAATCTGTGGCACAGGGTTCTTGAAGAAGATGATGATACCTACGATAACAACAAAGACTCCACCACAAAATTGTATGATAGTGTTATACTCATCAATATAGCTCTTCAATAGGGCATATACCGAGAATGCAAGGATAGCCATAAGCGTATCGGCACATGCGATACCCATACCCGACATAAAGCCTGCAAGATGGCCTCTGCTCAACGTGCGCTGTATGCACAGCACAGCCACAGGACCCACAGTAACAGATGAAGCAAGCCCCACACACAAACCACCAAAGAGTATCTTTATAATCTCAATCAACATATATTCTCACCTATAACAATCATTATGCTACACCCCACCATTTTCACAACTCACTATATCGAGGCAAAGGTACAATTTTTTTAGGAGATTATACATAGTATAGCGCGTAATATTTTCCCACTATTACTTTTTTTGCGGCGTGGTCTTTGTATTTTTTGGAGATTAGCAGAAATTTTATTACTTTTACAAAGTGATTCTAATATTTTAACACTTTGCATTATGAGCGAAACTAAAAGACAGGAGATTGAGATACAACTCGAGGAGCAGGTGGGACAGGGACACTACTGCAACCTAGCAATCATCACACACTCTACATCGGAGTTCATCCTCGACTTTGCAACTATGCTCCCAGGCCTGCCAAAGGCCCGCGTACGTAGCCGCATCATCCTAACACCCGAACATGCTAAACGCCTGCTTCTCTCGCTGCAGGAGAATATAACACGCTACGAAAGCAGCCTTGGCCCTATTAACATTCGTGCCAAGCAACCTATACTAGACCCATTCGGAGGTAAGGGAAATGCTTAACAGGTAATATACTCTCGAATATCAAACCGCAAAGAACAAAAATACTCTCTTTGCGGCTTGTTTTTTATCGCACCAAAGAGCCTTGCCTTAATAAGACAACACAAGGAGAGCGTAAAAATATACACGAAGTGTTTGTTTTTGTTAATAAAATTATTACATTTGTGTTACGAATTGCCGCGAATCGGTTGTAATTCAACAATTCGAGGGCAGTTTTATTACACAACGCGCTGGTTATTTACTATTTGCAACGCTATAGTTTAGAGCGAGGGTATTCAGAAGTATTGAACTACATATATAACACCAAACAACTGATAACTACATTATTAACTTTTAAATTATAACTAAAATGAAAAAGCTATTCTTTGGTATTCTAGCACTTGCTTGTGCTGTTACTATCACATCATGCTCTTCTACAAAGGGTGTAAGCGCTCCAGCACCTGCTCCAGCTCCTGCACCTGCACCACAGTCTGATATGGTTGAGATTAACGTTCCATTGAGCGGCCCACAGTATCGTACTAATGGTGACTACTACCGTGCTACACAGAGCGGCCGAAGCACAAATATTAGCATGGCACAGAAGGTAGCATTCCAGAACTGCCGTCAGCAGTTGGCAGCAGCTATCCAGGCAGACGTTAAGGCTGTAATCGAGAACTATGCTAAAAACACAGAGACTGCCCTTACACTCGAGGCAGCATCACAGTATCAGGAGCTTGCATACACCATCATCGAGCAGAAGATGAAGGATGTAGGCACTGTTGATGAGAAGACATTCCGCAAGAACGATGGCACATACGAGTACTACGTATGCCTTGAGATGGCAAAGAAGCCTTTGGAGGATGCTATCGTGAAGTCATTGGAGAACGAGGCAGAGCTTAAGCTTCAGTTCGACCGTGAGCAGTTCAAGAAGGTATACCAGGAGCAGATGGATGCTTTCTCACAGCAGAACCAGTAATCCAACCGCCTTACACACTCAACTCCCAGGAGGGGAGTGTGCTAAATGCGAATTAGAAAGACCGACCAAAATTATGGTCGGTCTTTTGATTTGTATGCCCACTATTGACGTGAACAAAATTTTGGTCAATAAGCCCAAAAAAAAGCAGCGTTAAAAATTAACGCTGCTCTAGTGAGGTCTGAAGCGAAGGATTGCCTTCGCTTCATATAGCCGTGTTTAGCCTTTTATAGCATTACGGATGGGTAGTATATAAAGACGAGGTATATGTGATTAGAAGTAAGCAGGATGTTATAAACCTTGCAGATATTATTTTGAAGTAGAGACCTTATATATCGGTCGCAAGCCGATACAGACAAAAAAATCCCCAAAGGCTACACCATTCTCGGTTATAACCATTGGGGATAGTTTATTTGGAGATGGAAACGATTAGCCCATCTTGCCTGTAAGGTAGGCTTTGGTGCGCTCGTCTGATGGGTTGGTGAACATCGTTTCGGTGTCGCCATATTCGACTAACTCACCCAGGTACATAAACATAGATTTCGAGGAT
>JAEIGA010000872.1_pt1 | contig 44737 bp, 72 predicted proteins | sample 9270691 | NCBI WGS metagenome assembly JAEIGA01 (sample SAMN17057246, study PRJNA624740) | gut metagenome | biome: biome; isolation source: fecal sample | host: Bos grunniens | place: China: Xizang | collected 2019
TCGCTGCGCTTGTGTGTGTTATGTGTTCCGATGCGAAAGTTTCAGTTGCGTTTCGATCTGTGAAAAGTTTCAAGTGGTTTTCGATCTGTGAAAATAATCTATATATATATAGATAAGAAGACCCGGCGGGCGGGGGCTGAACGGGTCGCTTCTCTCATTTCGCTTTCGTGGGCGCGGTGTGGACTCTGTACCCCGCCCCGCCTAACCTCAATCCCTTTAATTTGTAAGGGGCTGAGGCTGAGCGCGCGGGGGTAACGAGCCCCCACACCATACGACCTATTAACCTACTGGGTTGGTAGGAATTAACCCGCGCTCCAGCATATAGGGATATAATCCAAGCCCGCCCCGCATTCGGTGACGTGGTTGTTACCTATGCCACGTGTATGTTACCTGTCTGTGATACCTAAATAGTGATATTGCAATGCACAGCCTGTCAATGTTTTCCTATGTTTTTTTGGGTAAATATTTGTACATTTACGTTGTTGGTCAGTCAGAGCCCGCGCCCGATATTTGCGATATAAGCCCCGCAAGCCCCTAAAGGATGTATGCTCCCTATTCAGAAAAGCGCGTTCAGAAGCCAAATAAACGCTTTTTTTCAAAAGTTATCCACAGTTTTTGGCAGTTATCCACAACTTAAACCCTGTGGATAACTCCATTTTTACCCCTTTTTCAAAAGTTATCCACAGAAAAAAGCCCATTTTTGACGCTAAAACCTGTGGAAAACTACCCGTTTCCGGGGCACGTGTGGAAAACTTTTTTCCTGTTCTCGTCCTTAATATACATATACGCGGGGGCGCAGCTGCAAACTGTCCTATTTTTTGGTCAAATGATCAGCCGTCCTAATTGACCGATTTTTTCCCCAAATGCAGCCGTAAAAATCTTTTTGAAAAAGTTTGAAAAAACTGTTGACTTAGTGAACACTATGTGCTACTATACAGTTGCGGCGGGGGACAGACCCTACCGAGCGGCGGGGCGCTTTCCCCGATTCAGCGGGCGGGCGCTCAATCCCGCGGAACTTTTCCATCAACTGAAAAAAGTTGAAAATAGGTGTTGACATAGTGAACACAATGTGCTAACATACAATCAAGCCGCGGGGGCTTCCCTTAAGGCTTGTAAGATGTTACCATAGTGAACACAATGTGATACACAATATTGCAACTGGACTCTTTACGAGTACACGCCCGCAATGCGCGGATTAGCATTGCCGCCCGTTAAGGGCGTAAAGCCGTACCTTGACAACTGAATAAATCATCGTCATGTGAGCATATTAATCGTGCGACATCGGTCTTTTGCGGGCGTGGTATCGGCTATTCAAGCCCGCCCGCGAATCACTGGGCTTAATCAGCGGTAGGAAGGAGTCAAAGAATATTAACCCGCCGAGCCTATAGGGACCCCGAGCGCGACAAACACTCTGTTAGCGCGTAGATTGGCAACAGTTGGAACGTAGCATGGAACGCGGACAACCCGCGAGCGTCGATGATATAAGCCGAAAAATCAGCAACATAACGACGGTGAATAAGTTATGCGCTGATTCAACACCACCGGGAAACGAGGGGAATTATGTTAGAGGAAACAAGAAAAATTGTGAATGATATTATCGGCGGTCAGGCAATGGGCTTGACAACTAAAGACGAGTTGACAGTATTAGCTGTATTCGACAGCCTGCTGCATAAACCGTATTCAGAATTGAACACGTTTTTAGGGTCTGAGACCATCGAGAGAATGACGGCTCTGTACTGGGAATTGGAGCGCTTTTATCGAGACGACGAGTACAACTGTTGGGATGAAATTTAACAGATAATGCGGTGGTGTTGAACGAGCGCATAAAGCACTCAAGGGAAACGGTGAAAAGAATGGGGAGGTGCGAGATGTTTAACATTCTGATTGATGGTGAAGTGAGAGCTATTGCATGGTCAAGATTTGACGCGGCAAGGATCGCTGCGGATTTCCGGGAACGGCTGAAGATCTTGGCGGATATGTTAGGCGAATGCCACGAGGTTAAAATCGTGGCTGCATAGGTTTAATTGACTAATTAGACGGCTGCGGGACAGTCGCCTGATGAGTTAATTACGCTCAAGAATAGGGATGCCCGCCGCGGTGAAACGGCGGGCTTTTTAGCGTGGAGACCATGAACGGACTAAGTAAATGGCCTCAAGGTGATTATACCACATTGGCGTGGAGAAAGGGAACTGAAATGGCTAAATTCGATATGTACGCAGAGGTTACTGCAAGAATCATCAAGATGCTCGAAGCGGGTGAGATTCCGTGGGAGAAACCGTGGGTCGGCTCGAACGGAGCATGGAGCAGAGAGGACGGCAAGTATTATTGCCTTATCAATCAGCTGCTGCTTCCGCCGGGAGAATATGCGACGAGAGAGCGTATCTTCAAGGACGGCGGGAAGATCCTTAAAGGGTCTAAGCAGAAACAGGTGTGGAGTTTCTACTTCAAGAGGGTCGAAGAGACCGACGAGACCACGGGTGAAATCGAGGTCAAGTTTCTGCCGAGACAGAAATACATCGGCGTGTTCAACGTGGCGACTGACACGGACTTAGAGCCGAAGTACCACACGGAGACTGTGGAGACGCCTGCCGAGCCGCTGACGGTTCTCGAGGCGGTCAAGAACGATTATCTTGAGAGGTCGGGAGTGCTGTACAACGAGACATATTCGTCGTCGGCTTACTACTCCCCTGCCGCTGACCAAGTAACTGTTCCGAGCAAGGCACAGTTCGAGGAGACAGCGGAATACTATTCAACGGTGTTCCATGAACTGGCACACAGCACAGGGCACGAGTCAAGGCTCAAGAGGTTTGATTGCTCATTGGGAGTTGCGGCTTTCGGGTCTGAGGACTACAGCCGTGAAGAGCTTGTAGCCGAACTCACGAGCTGCGCGGTACTCTCATATATGGGTGTCAGCACAAGGTCAAGCTTCCGCAACAACGCCGCCTACATTGGGGCTTGGGTTGCGAAACTCAAAGAGGATAACAAAGCTATTATCCGAGCCGCCGCCAAGGCTGAGCGGGCTTATAACCTGATTATGGGAATCGAAGAGAACTTCGACGGGGACAGCAACGAAACCACCGACAAGTAGCCGGTGGTTTTGGGCATTGGGACAGAGATAACACTTGTATTGGTTCTAAACACAAAGGGAAACGAAAGGAGAACTGAAATGAACGGACTTATCAGATGCGCACACTGTGGAAGACTTATCATGAGAGGCTCTGAGCCTATGGAATTTGTTGACGGGCACTTCTACTGCGAGAACTGTCTCGAAGAGGGAACTTTTATCTGCGAACACTGCGGAGAAAGACACTCGGAGCAGTTCAGAATGACGGTTTATTGCTCGGACGGCACAGCGGAATACTGGTGCGCAGACTGCGGGGCAAATGACGCCCACCACTGTTTCGAGTGTGGAAACTGGTTCGCGGGATCAGATCAGATGCACTACACATCAGACGGGAACGAGGTCTGCGAAAGTTGCTTTGACACGTATTATGACGAGTGCCACAGCTGCGGGAGAATTTACCGCATTGACGACATGCTGTTTGACGACGACGACTATAACTATTACTGCGAGGATTGTTGGGGAGACAGGGTCAGCTCTGACAACGCAAGAGTCAGGTCATACCACGACGCGCCGCCGCTGAGATATATTGGCGAGTGCCTGCCGACATGGGACGGAGTATGGCGCGGAATCGGGATAGAACTTGAGATCGACAGGCACGAAAGAGACTACGAGCTTGAACAGGACACGCTCAACAAACTTGACGAACTTGCCGGCGAACATATGCACTTCGAGCACGACGGTTCACTTAACTACGGCTTTGAGATAGTCACACAGCCGCACACTATTTCGGCATTCTATGACATGCCGTGGGAAGAGATACTCCAAATCTGCCGTGATAACGGTTATGACAGCCATGACATTGGAACTTGCGGACTGCATATGCACTTTTCAAGGGAAATGTTCGGGGCTGACGAGGAAACACAGGGCGATAACATTGCCAAGCTGATGCAGTTCTTCGAGCTGTACTGGGAGGATATTCTGAAAGCGTCACGCAGAACCGAGGAACAGGCAAGGCAATGGGCTTCAAGATACCTCACAGCCAACAAGAGCAAACTTAAAGAGTATTCCAAGGGCGATAGATACGCAGGCCGTTACATGGCTATCAACCTCACGAACCGTCACACGGTCGAAATCAGAATCATGCGCGGCACTCTGAACTATGAATCGTTCATGGCTTGCTGTGACTTCCTGATTACGGCGGTGCTCAATTCATGCCGTATCGGATGGAGCGACACGACTGACGACGCGGAATGGCTCAAAGGCATCCGCACAAGCACGGAGACCTATCTGACAAGCAAGGGTGCGTTCTATGAGACAATCAACTACAGGATGTAACAGAACTGAATTAACAAGGAAAGGAGACACGAATAATGTGTATTGCAATATATAAACCACAGGGTACAGCGTTCCCGAATAAAAAGACGCTTGAAAGATGCTTCAAACGCAATCCGGACGGAGCAGGGTTCATGGTTGCCAAGGGCGACGAGGTTGAAATCCATAAGGGCTTCATGGGATTCCGCTCATTTTGGAAGACACTGAGAGACGCCCGCACTAAGTACGGCGACGACAAGGCGTATGTGCTCCACTTCCGGATCTCCACGCAGGGTGGTGTTCGTCCCGACGGATGCCACCCGTTCCCTTTGAGCGGGAAGATGCAGGATATGCGTAAATTATATGCGAATGCGGACATCGGGGTTGCGCATAACGGAATAATTGAGCTGACGTCGAGCTATAGCAGACACCCGCTTGACTACAGCGACACGATGGAGTTTATCACAGAATATCTGTCACTGATAATCAGAGACAGGGAATATTACAAAGAGCAGGCGACGCTGACGCTGATTGAGAAGCTGTGCGGGTCACGGCTTGCGATACTTGACGGAGCGGGGCACTGCGAACTGATTGGCAGCGGTTGGGAAGAGTACGAGGGAGTATGGTACTCTAACAGCTCTTACAGAGAGCCGAGAGCTACGACCGTGACATATCACAGCACACTGGACAAGACAGGCTACTGCTACGACTGGGGTATTGACCCGACGGAAAAAACCGAGGCCGAGGAACTTGCGGAATACTTCGACGGCTTTTACAACATGTACATGGGCGGCTATGAGTTCGAGCCCGGCGAGTGCCCGATGGCGTTCACAGGTGACGGGTCGTACTGCGACTACTGCCTGAGCTGCAAGGCGTGTTATAGCTTTGATTAATAGGGAGCGTGGAGACATGGCAGAGGTTAGACGATTTTGGAGCGAACCTTATGAGGGCTTGATTATCGCGGTTTTGCACAAAGGTTTTGTATATCTCAACCTACCGACAGGCGGCGAAGCTGAAATCGAGGGCGACGGCAGTTGTGCGGTCGCCTTCTTGCGTGAGATGGGCTATGAGCCTGAGTATTATGACGAGTTCGACACATGGGAAGAATATTACTCATATGTGACGATTGGAGCATGAATAGGAGCGTGGAGAACATGAGGACGATAATAGAATACGCAGCAATTACGATATTTCTGATGCTCTTGGCGAGTGCTGAGAGCATCGCTGATTTAATCTTTGGATAACAGGAGGTTTAGAAATGGCTAATATTTCAGATGCAAGCGGCAAGCTTTATATAAGCAAAAAGGCATGGGACGGGATCGCTGATGTGTTCAGTGACTTTATAAGCGACTACAAAGTGCCGTATTACGGGGTTCAGTGGTGGAACATAGAGCCATACGGGGAAAATGATACGTCGGTCTGCATCGAGTTTGACGGCGCAGGCAGATGGGCTTTTGACTCATGTATTCGGGACGTGACGTGGTTTTTCTACACAGCAGAGAATCCGCTCGGACAAAAGATAATAGATTATCTCACAGACTTCGGGGATGATGCGGCGCAGTACGAATTCACAGACTACGAGCCGGGCTGTGAAGTCCTTTATAGGGCGTTTGGCTCGTCGTATGTAAGCGAGGGCAAGCTGATGTTTGGGATTGAGTATGAGGATTACGAGTACACATCCCGCAATATTATTCTCCTCGACTTCGAAGAGGGCTACCTCGACGAGGAAGAGTTCATTGCAGAGACGGAAACTTATTTTGACAGACAGTTGACCAAAGAGGAATTGCAGACGGTGCACAAAGAGTTCGAAGCTCCGTGGCACGGTGGTGCGCTCCGAGCGTTCGAAGCGGACGAGTTGGTTGACGGTTTAAGGATGGTATAAGGAGGCCAAGAAGATGTGCAAAACAGCAAAAGAAGCGTGGGCTGCTTTCTTCCTCAACGGCGAGGAGTTGGTGGCATTCACCCTCAAAGAAGCAACTTGTGACGAAATAGAGGCAACGGTCGAGTTGCTTGCCTACGAGCAGGGCTGTGATCCGGCAGAAATCAAATGCAAGGTGATTATGAGATAAAGGAGTTTTAATATGGCACTGACATATAGAGGCACATTCTGCGCAAGGACGGGGGCTAAGCTCCCGTTCCTGCTTGCGGCAGACCTTAACGGACACGCAAGATTGACAATCAAATGGGATAAGCCCGACGGAACAGCAGGGTATAAACAAGTGAGGCTCCGGCATAATGACGAGTTTGTTTGGAAGCTCACAAAGACAGGCGTTTCCTGCAGGCATCTCGGAAAAATGTTCGAGCTGTTTGAGGAGAGCTCTGCATATGCAAGCGCAACATTCAGATATTTCACAGGAATAGAATAGATAAAGGAGGCAAAGGAGAAACAGCATGATCGCATTTATTGTAGTAGAAGCACAGTTTTTTAGAGGATAGAAAGGAGCATGGAAATGGAAGAGGTCAAAATAATACGGCTGATAAATCTTATCAGATTCTTGGACTCTCCAACTGCAAACAAGCAGGCGAAAAAGGAAGAGATAAAGTATTTCAGAGACCGGGGAATTATCACGGAAGAAGACGCAATAGAGCTTACTGTAGAGTTCTGCTAATGCAAGGCAGCTGACCTAACGGCTATACGGGGAGAAAAGGAGAAACGGCATGATCGCATTTATTGTATTAGTATTTCTATTGTCACTGGCTGACAAAATCGTTATCGGGGAGCGGGTCGTCATGGCCCCTGCCCCGAAGGAGAGCAAGGCGCCGGAGTTCAACTGCACATGGAAGTTCAACAACATTGACGACTGCATGGAGTATAGAGAGCTGAGGGCGACTGGTTGGAAAGGCACTGCAGAAGATTACTACCGTTGGAAAAATGAGGAGTGACTTGCATTGTGAACACACTGTGATATAATATCATATATTACAGAAAGGAGACGTTTACCATGGCTTTTGAACAAACAAAGTACACAAATGAGTATTCAAAACTACATTACAGGCAGTATAACTTTAGAGTGTCGAAGGAGTTGGATCAGGATATTATCGAGGGAATTGAGACCATGAGACAGGCGGGCGTTCCTATTAACGCATTTATCCGGGAATGTATCAGGGCAGCCCTCAACGACGATAGATTTCTTGATACAACCCTCGACAAAATTGAAGCAGTTAAGAATGCGAGGATTTAGGGAAAAACAATGAAGACTATAATAGGGTTTCTGCAGTTCGGATGCACGTTCTTTGCGATACTTGCTTGCGGCAGTCTTGGCTATGAGTTGCTTGACGATGCGTTTGGTGCGATACTTGGTCTGTTTGCCGGTATTTACGTGGCATATCTTGTTGCATCAGGCGAAACTGCAAAAGAACGGGAACAGGAGCTGCTCGATTTATTGAAAGAAAAGGAGAACAACCATGAGGATAATTAATACCGTTACCGGCGAAACCGTCGCCGAGATAATCACAAACCACCGTATTACCATAGACGAGGCGCTTTATTGTGCCGGAGCGGACAAGCTCGAAGTGAACGAGGCCGGTGATCCCGATTACATCCTCAACGGCAAAGAGTTGTGGTGCGACGAGTTAGAACTGCAATACTGACTTGCACTGACTTGCACTGAATTGCACTGAATTAAGCGAAAGCCCCGCCACTACGGCGGGGTATTCTATTCCGGCGGTATTACCACCATAACCACTTCGTTCTGTTGAGCGACAAAACCATATCCGTTTTGGAGCAGCTGCCCTAATTGTTCATTGACGAGATATAATTTCCCATCAAGGCTCTTCTCGTATGGGATAACGCGCAATCCAAATAGCTCAACGCATACCTCGTTAGAATGGAGAGGGGCTGAGCTATCAGCCTTTAGCGCATCAAGCGTATCTCGGTCTATCACTATCCCCCACGGTTTCATTATGTTGCCGCCGGCATACCACCCACGCATGGCCATTTCGTACTTCTTGTTCAATTCTTCCATCACGCTCATTTTTATTCTCCTTAGTCCGGCATGACAATGTTCGTGAACTTTGTCAGGGATATTTTCTTGATTTTCTTTAGCTCTTCAAGGTTCTTGATACCGCAGTGGCTGACAATGACGGGGTCTTCGTATCCGTCTATCAGCCAGTATTTGAGGACAAGGCGCTCGACTTCGGGGAGACCACCAAAGCCAAGCTCCACCATGTCAACGTACATGAGATATTCATTTAACCGGAGTTCAAGCACCTTCACATACTGTTCCCAATCTCCGCGGCTTGTAGCACCTATGGGGTTCTCGATATATCCCCTTGCGGTCTGCAGCGCTTCTTCAATGGCTATCAGCCGTTTCTTATTGTTCGGATAATCCCCTATTAACGAGCACACATCAAACTTCCAATACTTCATTTCTTCCTCAACTCTATTATCCACAGCATTATTATCCACGCTGTCAGCAGAATCTCAGCGATCGTTCTGATCATCTTTTCCCCCGCACCTTATTCTCTGCTATCCGTTTGTCATGTGGTTCTGCGACCTCGACTATCGGACATATGTCTATCTCAAGGTAGCAGTCTTTCGGTAGCGCCCACAGCGCTATCGGACACTCATCACAGCTTTTCGGCTTGGTCAGGTCTTTAACATAGATGCCCATGCTCAACCTCGATTCCTCATCAGTCATTCATAACATGCCATGTAAGCGCCTTGCATGATACCGAGTATGTGCCATCTTCATTAGGCTCTGCTTCTACGGTAGTTTCGTACTTATCCAACAGTTTCATGACCATCTTCGGCACATCTTCGTGTTCTACTTCTCTGTAGATTATCTCTGTCCACTTCAGCATTCCTTTTTTCATTCTCGTTCCTCCTTTTCACTCACTACCTTGAGATTGGGTTGCTGATAAGCAGTTTCCGCCTCCGCTCCAAATATGAATCTCATGGCATCATTCCACCCTTTGGTGTATGCCTCTCCATATAGATAATCCTCGTAATTTCTGAAAGTAGGCGCATCTTTGAACAGCGGCTCAGTTATCATCCTCGCTCCTCCCACATATCATCACATTCTCTTCGCATTGCTATTTTTAATCCTCTTCTTCAATATCCGTCACCATGGCGTAGACTTTTGCCCCCATATCCTCGCTAATCAAATCCTCAAGTCTCATTCCGAGTATTGCCTTGAGGTCTTTATCATCAGGCACATCGTCCGCATCAAACTTTGCTATGCCCTGAAATCTGAATTGAATAGTCATTTGTCCTCCTGTTTTGCTCAACTCGTTTTCATGTTTTCTCAACAGTCACACTATTCTTAAAATAAGTTAAACTGTTTTGTTAGACTCAACAGCATCATTTGCCTTTTCTTCCGACTCAATCATGTTATTCATGAACTCGTCATTAAACGCATCATATACTTCGTCTGACACCCTACTCGCTATGACTTCCATGACGCAGGATACGCCATACATGAAGTGTTCATTGCCGTTCTTTGCGTCATAGATGCCTCGGAACGCACCGCATTGTATCAGATCGTCATAGACTATCCTGTACGCATCAGTTTTGTCTGATGGCACTTCTCCAATCTTTGCTCCTTCGCCTGTCATCACGCACAATCATCAAGGGTCATCGTTTCCGCCTGCGGAGTATCGGCTGGGCTATCAATCAGCACCCACCCGTTTATAGTCATCATATCGAAAGATGCTACAAACTTTTCGCCTTTGTATAAGCAAATCCATCCGTCTGTCACAAACACATTGTCACACGCTATGTTCATTTCTGTCATTCCGTCATAGACTTGCTGACTTGAGAATATCTTGCAATACATCACTCACTCCTTTCTCTACGAATGGTGTACCACGTAGTACCACTTGCCGGTGTATTCAATCTCGTCGAAACCTACGCAGTAAGAATCCATCCTTGTTACGAGCCACCACGCTTCACCCTTCGGTTCTGTCCAAGTCTCATCGCCTTCGCCATATTCTTCAAGCAATCTCGTATCGCTCTCAAAGCACACATCCCAATCGTCAAGGTTGAACCCTGCTTCCCATAGAGCCTCGTCATAGTTGTCAGCAGGGAGTCCAGTCCATGCTCTCAAATCTTCTCTATTATCAGTCATTCGCAGGTTAATCATTACTCGCTCCTTTCCTGTGGCTCGTCCTTTGGTGCATACAAGTTTCTGCTTCTGCATCTGCCACACACTTGCTTATCTCCACACCATTTGCACTCGCCCTCTCTTTCCGCCTGTGGTTTCGGCTTCCACATGTTTTCTGTCGGCTGATTGCACACACATCGACTACATGGATACGCTTTATCATCAAAGTGTACGTAGTAGCAGACCTCGCATGTGTGGTCTTGCTCCCTTGCTTCTTTCAGCAGTTGCTCGCTCCTAATCATCGTCTGCTCCTTTCACAGCATCGTTTGTTATATCATCCTCTGTCTTTGCAGTCATCTGCTCGGATTGCCATATATTGACCATCGTCCTGATACCTACAGTTGCAAGCTGTGCGAAATCGTTGTCGCAGTTATTCAACCACTCAAGATGTTTGTCTATCCATTCAATCGGTATTGCCTTACTCATCGTCTGCTCCTTTCACCTCTTCGACATATTCGCAAGGTACATCCTTGTGTGCATCTTCTTCGCTTATGCGTCTTGGCTTGCGTCTTCCACTTTTGCCATTGCAATTACAGAAATGAGTACCGACTACACAATCATGCAGTTCGCAATCAACGCATCTCATCGTCTGCTCCTTCTCTGTATCTTTCCAACTCTTTGTAGAACCTCAGCCAATCAGCCTTGTCGCACTGATCGCCCCACAAATCCATGTGGCTTTGGAAACTCTTGTCTTGCTCGATTACCGCCAAGTCTCTACTGGATAAATCACAGAAGTGTTCGCTGACGATTTTCTGTACTATGCTTGGCATATATGTGCGTCTGCCGTGACAGTATCGCAAGGCACATATGCACAGCGTTGCGAAATCCTGTTGGCTTATGTTAATCATCTCGCCTTGCTTCGGTTCGACAGCAGGGATAGCCTTTATCCGCTGTGCTGTGGCTTTTTTGTCGATGTAGATAATATCATCATGCCCAACAAGCAGTTCTCTGAGTACATCACTCCTGTATACTAAGTCAGTCATTTCTTCTCCTTCCTCAACACTGTAACTCTCCACGCCTCGTCTTTGAATTCCCGAAAGTCAGTTGCGCTTTCAATGTTCTTGACGTCGCCGCTCCGGTATAGTCCGCTTTGTTTAATGTACAGCTTTACAGCGGCTTTCAATTCTTTCAATAAGGCTTCATCATCCGGCGTCATTTCACAGAGCCTTTCGTGTGCTCCGTAGCCGTCGTGATAACCTGTGTAGTAGTCTCTGTCCTGTTGCGCTATCACGCCCGATGCGCACAGTATGAGTATTACAGCTGCTAAAGTTACAATCACCAGTATTAATGCGTCCATGTGTTTCCTCCTAAAGTGGTGGCTTGGGGTGCAGAGTGTTCGAAAATAATGAGGAATTGTATAGAGTAAAGATACCTCCTTTCCTGTATTTAGATTAGCGATGAGCCTGCACCCCTTGCCGTTATGATCACGGGCTTGCATGAAATCTCGGTAAACCTTATTAATGTAGGGGTAATATTTAGTTGTCGTTGTGCCCGTGTGTCATATCTGTATCTATCTTCGACAGGCCTGCAAGGGTCTTCTCCATCTGACGCTTGCCGTAGTCTATGCCGGAAACGTATGAGCATTTGTCCTCGTACTTCGCCACATACTCTTCGAGCCTGTCTATCCATTCGCCGTCTTTCGGCTTTGCTTTCTGCTTCTGACGATAGCGTTTCACCGTGTCGTTGCGCTTCGCTCTTTCCTCGGGGTCTGCCATCTTCCGCTTCATTGTTTCCTGCGTCTTCTGACTGTGTGCCACTTTCTGACACTCAGGGTCTCCGCACGTTTTCTGCGTCTTGCGGTACGGCTTGAACGGCATTCCGCATATCGGGCAGATGTAGTGACCTTCTTCCCTCAGTATCTTCGAGAGTTCCTCGTACTTCACTCTTTAGCTCCTATCGTCACTTGCATATCTTTGATTGCATAGAACAGTTCGCAACACTTTATTGCTGCAAGCGTCTGCTCGCGGTTTTCTGAGTACCAACCGTTCTTTACCATCATGAAGTTTATCTTCCTCGTTGTGAGATATAAGTTCTCAATATTACAATCCGACTTGTCTCTGTTGAGATGTATGAGCATCTCGCCGGAGTCTTTGGGGAGTCTGTTTCCGGCAGACTCCCACACGATATAGTCTTTCCTCTTCCAGTTGGGGTCTTGATGTTTTGACGGCATTTTTCGGTCTTTGCAGTCATTCACATCATCTGCCACCTTCACATATACGTCGTTTCCATTAAAGCGGCGTTCGCTCCCCACCGGCAAAGTATTCTTGCATCGCCTTTCGCCTTTAACACAGTTGCCTCTGTTGAAAGACTTGTGAAGACCTAACACTTTGAGCGCATGGTCACATACGGATTTCACATTTCTGTCAAACCGTTCATTGAACAGTCTTGTTAGTTCCGGCCATGTGTACTCGTCGTAGTTTTCTCTGAGCCATGCATCTTCTTCGGGCGTATATGCTACAGATGTTCCCCTCGCAATCATTCTCCTACCACCTTGTTTGCCCTGTCTGTCCTTCCCGACATCTTGTCTACGATAATTATCTGATTGTTCGTCGCTACCGTCCTCTTGGCAAGGCTTGAAATCACCTCTGCCTTTTTCAGCGTGAACACGGCCTTAGCGTCGTTCTCCTTGAGCGCCCTTACTTCCTCGATAGTTTCTCCGAGCATCTTTGTCAGTTCAATGTTTGTCATGGTTGGTTCCTTCCTTTCTTCTAATCGTCAGCCCCTATCGGGGATATTGTTACATCCACGTAGTCTTCTTCTGAGTAGTATTTCTCAGCATATACCATCGTTACCTGTGAGTCGTCTGTAAAGGCGTAGCCGTTCAGTGCGTCGCAAATAACCTTTACGATATTGTCAACGTCCGGCTTCTTGGTCGGCTGCAGCTCACCGTCGAGACACGCCTGTCGCATCTTCTTCGTGTACGACTTCGGAACTTTGCAAGCTATCAGCAGGGTCAGTCTCAGTGACCGGTCTTTCTCGTAGACCGGAACTGTGCCGTGATTGCTCCCCATGAAAGCCTGCCGCACTTCTTCCTCGTACTGCCTCGTTGCCTTCGGCGTGTACATTCGGGCGTGTCCGTGAATGGTGGTTGCCTTTGGTCGTTCCTTCCCTCTCGCTTTTCCCTCGACTCTAAAATGGATCATGCTTTATATCTCCTAACAATTCTCCGGGTATATCTTCATCGCCAATTTCGATCTGCTTGAACAGTGAGTCAGTGATTTCCCTCGGCACTAACAGGTCAAAGTCAAGGTCGCTGTCAAGGTCATGCAGCGGCTTGTGTTTCCTCAGCCACTCGTGGATGGTTATCTCCTTCATCATGATGGTAACACCCTCGCGTTTGTTCCCTATCTGATCTGTCCACTCGCTTGTCTCAAGTCTGCCTTGTATCGTGCAGAGCGCTCCCTTGGCAAGATGGTTGAACACGAACTTTGCTTTGTTATCGAAGCATACTACGTTGAAGTAGTCTCCGACCTGCGGAACGTCCTTCCCTCGGTACGGCCTGTCTACCGCAAGCCGAAACTTGCAGTAGACCTTGCCGGTACGTTCGCTCTTTTCCATCGTCGGGTCTCTTGTGGGTCTCCCCTGTAATATCACTAAGTTCATTTGAATCGTCTCCTGCTGTAATAGTCTTCATAGTAGTCTTCGGGCGGAATGAGGTTATGTCCGTCCTCGTCGTCTATTCTTATCCAGTCGTCGCATCCAACCGGCTTATAGAACGGGCACTGCGGTGTGCCGCATTCAGGGACAATGTAGCGCAGTGCTTCACATGTTATGATGCCGGCAATGTTACGGAACGCAAAGCACTTGTGCTTATCCTTCATGTTGTCCATGTCTATACTGTTGCGAGTCTTCATAATTTCCTGTGATCCCTTCCTTCTGTTTCCACGAACTTGCTCATTTCGCAAAGCCTTGAGTATATGTCAGCTCCGAGGTATCTCTCAAACTCTCTCTGAGTAAAGTTAGCTGTCACCACTACAGGCGTCATGTGTTCGTATCTGTAGTTGATTACATCGAACAGTACCTGTCTCGACCAGTCAGTCTGTTTCTCTCTGCCGATGTCGTCTATCACGAGAATCGGAACGCTCTTCATCCTCGCAAGGTATGTGCGCTCACCGCTGAGATTGAACTCTCGCTTGAGTTCTTCAAGATGGTTACTGAATGTTCCGAACATTACAGGGATTCCTCTGCCCGACAGAGAGTTCGCTATCGCTGCAGCAAGGTGTGTCTTGCCACTCCCTACCTTCCCAAGGATAATGAGACTGTTCCTCTCCATCCTCATAAGGTTTGGTGTTGTTGCGAAGCTCACGCATACGTTGAAGGCATTGAGGTCGTCATTCTTATTGAAGTTGCCGAACGTCCTGTTAGTGAATCTCTGTCCAAGGTCACAGCTCTCTTTCATTTCCTGTGCTTCTCTCACAAGCTTGTCAATGAGACCCGGTCTCTTCTCTATCAGTTCGCCTGTCTTCTCGTCGTAGACCTTCTTGCCGTTGTACCATTCAAGCATGATCTCGGCATCCTTCATCTCCGAAAACGCCGATCGCCATAGGGATGCCGCCATATTCTGAGCTCGCATCGTCTCGTATTTCTTCTTCGCGCTGTCGTATATCTCCGCGTAATGAGCCGCGTTCTGAGTAGCTTCTTCCAGTGTCATTACCATAGTTGTTCCTCTCCCAAGTCCGCACTGCGGCCTTCCAGTCCTTCATGCTGTTCTTTCCGACTTTCCAACCGTTCGACGTGTAGTAGTCAACGAATCTCTCAGCATCAATGTGATAACCCTTTTCATCAACATACTCTTGTACTTGTTGGACAGTTGGCGGTGTAAACCGCCTATTATTACTATTGCTTTTCTTAGCTTTACTTAACTTATCTTTACTTAACTTAACTTCGGGTTCCATTTGGTTGTCGCTTGGTTGACAGTTGGTTGACAGTTGGTTGTCAAAGCCATCAGGAACCTCTGAAATATCTTGAAGTTGAAGCAGCAAGTTGGTGTATAATGATGGGTGGTAGCGGTCTTTGCGAATGATGTTATTGATCTTCCAGTCCGTTATCACGCTTACGAGGTCTTCATTGAGTATGCTTACAAACCCCTTTGAAACAAGCACTCTCAAATCGTCCTCAGTAGCTTGGGTCTGACGCATGACGGAGAAGGCTTCAACTACTCCGTCGTCGTCAGCGTACATTCCCAAATCGTAGTACAGCAGTCTGCTTGATGCGGGCATTCGCAGGAATCTTGCAGACCCTATCACCCTCTTCGAAAACATCCTGTGGTCTCCCATGTTTAACTCCCTTTCTTAAAACGGAATGTCGTCCTCTGTTGTTGCAAAGCCGGTATTCTCAACATGCGGTTCTTCTGCCTGCTGCGGAGCCGTTCCCTCGATGTACAGTTCAGTTGCCATGATGGCAGGCTCGGACACTTCTTTGCCGGTCTTGTCAGTGTAGGTATCAAGTGCGAGGAATCCCTTGAACTTGATAGTCGCACCGTTCGGCGTGTCTGCCGGAATATCTATCCCCTTCTTGCGGAACAGCTTGATGTACTTGTTAATATATCCGCTGTCAACCTTCTTGCTGATGCCTACGGTGTACGAGTAGAATTTTCTTCCGTCTCTCGTAGTGTGTTCGCTCTTCCACAGCTTTGCATTGTCACTTCTTACATCAATCATTTCTTATTCTCCTTTTGTCTAACCTTTGCGATAGCTCTGTCGAGTTCGCGGTCGTCGAGTTCGTCTACTGACTTGATCTCACGCTTGAACTCTCTGCCGCACCATGTCAGGAACAGAACAGTGTCGCTCTGTGTCCTCATAAGCAGTGCCTTGAGCTGTCCTCTCTTTATATCTGTAGGGCTCATGCCCTCGTATGCATCGCGAGGTGTTCCCCACTCAAACTGCTCGTGAGTCTTGTCGTCAGTGATAAGAAGGTACGATACCTTGTTGCCGTCGTATTCGATCTCATTGACAGTGAAGTGGTCTCTCGTAGTTGGTCTGCCGTTCTTCTCTTCGAGGGTGATTTGATTCGCTCTGAACCATACGAACGGGCACGTGTACAGTTCTCTGCCTATGCCCCAGTTGAAGCCGGCTCTCTTGAAGCTGTCGGATGCTTCGCCCTTCTCCTTCTCAGTGTTGGACTCAGTTCCGCAATCCCACTTCCATATCCATTCTCCGGTCTCTTCGCACTTGATACCGATTCCGCAGAACAGGTTGCCCTTCTCTTCTCTGTGATTTCTCTGCCAGTTCATCGGGCCCACTGTCTCGTCAAGCACCGCCATATCCACGCGGGCGTTCTTATACACGAGCACTGAGCATCCTTTTTGGGTGACTGTCGCAACGCGAGCCTCAAGTTCGTCTGCCGTCAGCTTTCTAAAGTTAAGTTCCATGTTCCTTCTCCTAATCGTAAAACTCGTCACGTTCCATCTTCCTTGCCTGATCTGCGAAGTGTGCCACTGCATCCTCTTCGCTTGTATAGTTCCTGCAGTCTTCCGCGAATCCCATGAACTCTTCCCACTTCTCCGAGCTTACGCTGACCATGTCAACGAACAGCTCTTCCTCGATGCAGGAAGAGTGCATAGGGCACGAACCGCAGCCGCCGGCTTCCTTGATGTCTATACACGCACCCACGGCCTCTTCAATGAAGCGCTCTATTTCTTTTCCACACATTCCACTAACCTCTCAAGGTCTTCGATTACATCCCCCATGATATTGTCGAGCAGATTGTAGGCGATCTTGTCACCGAGCTCTTCATCAGTCAAAGAGAAGTATTCTTCTTCGTACTTCTCGAACAGGCTGATAACATAGTCCTCCGCATCTTCGAGCGCCGCCTCGTCCTTGTCTACATACTGCAGACGGAGGCCGACAACGATTCTCTCTACAAAGCCGTCAATGCCCTTGGCGACTTCTTCAGGGAGCGCTCTCTTTTCCTCTTTCTCTTCCTGTTTGAACAAATCCTTTTTTTTGAGTATTTCGCTGATCATGATATTCTCCTTATTCTGTGTCCGGCATTTCGAATCTGACTGCCGTTCCGACTTTGACTCTTCTGAGCACCCCTTTTCTTCCAAGTCTGCGTATGGATTCGGGGTGCATCTGCAGGATTTCTGCAAGCTGTTCTGCTGTGTACAGCTTCTTCTTGTCCTTGTTCTCCATCACATTCCTTCCTGTGGGATAATTACCCTACTCAAGTTACCTTTTTCTCGAACAAGTGCTGTTCGTCGATATGTTTGTTACCTATGCCCTTTCGATTTGGATTGTGCCCATCTCTATATGGATGTAGGGAACAGTTCACCGCCGTGCAGAGCTTCACTTCGTTAGAGCTCCCGCCGCAGCAGTCCAGGCACTTAGCCCGTATCGCTTTCATTGGCGTCAGAATTTTTTCCATCATTATTCTCCTTGTGAATGTTATTCACGTTGCTTGACAAAAAAATTTCGTCTCTCGTGGATTTAGTCATTTTGAGAGCCTTTGCGAATCCAACTATTTCCTTCGCAGACAGTTCTCTGTGACTCTTGAATATCCTATCCAATGTATAGACTGGTATTCCGGTCTTCTCAGAGAGGGCTTTTCTCTTCAAACCACTGTCTTTAATCAAAGTGTCGAGTCTTTCCCAATCCGTCATGCACATTCCTCCTTCCTATAGTATACGTGAACGTCGTTCACCATGTCTATATTATAAAGCCTACGTGAACGAAAGTCAACAGGATTGTTGACATTTATTCACACCTTTGTTATTATTTTCAATACAAACACACTATATTAAGGAAGGGGGATGCAGACGTGTTAGAGTTGTATAGGAACATAAAAATGAGACGAGAAGAACTTGGAATGTCACAGGCAGAGCTTGCACGAGCTGTCGGATACACCGACCGTAGTTCTATCGCAAAGATAGAGAGCGGCAAGGTTGACCTGCCACAATCAAAAATCATAGAGATAGCAAATGCGCTGCGTATCCCTGCCGGTGATCTAATGGGACTGGACGGGGTATATATGGATGCTAACGGCGAAGCCTACAGTCTTTCGGAGCTTCAACCCATAGAGGAAGAAATCATAGAGAAGGTAAGAAGGCTGAGTCCAGCTAATCAGCATATGCTAATCGGGTTGGTTAATGCCATGATAGAATCTCAGGAGGTGATGAATAATGGCGATAGAGATAATAAGTAAAAACAAAGCGAAACTCACCGTCAGTACAGGCGGCGGCAAGACCCGTAAGCGCAGGACAAAGACGGTCACGTTTACAAGGAAATCAGAACTCAAGCAGATGTACCGCGAGTTCGAAGACGAGGTACTGCATAATCCGCTCAAGGACATCACCGTACACGATCTCGTAGAGTCCTATATAAAAGGAAGGCGCGTGCTCGGTATCAAGGAAACTACCATCAGAGGATACAACATAGCTGCGAAGCGCCTTTATGAACGCTTTGAGAGGATTTCTGCCGGTGAACTCACATCGTATCAGGTGCAGGCGGTCATCGGGGATATGGCAGAAGATTACTCCGCTAAGACGATAGCCAACACAATATCACTGCTCTCGTCGGCATACGACACGGCGGTAAGGCTCGGACAGCTTGCGGAGAACCCATGCAAGAGGGTAGTGCTCCCGAAGAGGGAAAGGCCGGACATCGACATATTTACAGAAGAAGACATGCTCAAGTTCCTCGATGTGCTTGAACTTGAAAGGCTCGACTACATAGTAGGATATAAGCTTGCACTGTTCTGCGGTCTCAGGCGTTCGGAGATACTGGGGCTCAGAGAGGAGCATATCAACACGCTGTTCAAGTGGGTCACGATCTATGAGACAAGGCACATAGTAGATGGTAAGGAAATCATACAGACACCGAAGACTAAATCATCCGCACGTACTCTCGCGATCCCTGACATCGTTATGAAGGACTTGCTGAGGCTCATACAGATGCACCGTGAATCGAAGTATGAATCATCGGATTATCTCATTCAGGACGGTTTCGGAATGCCTATCAATCCATCGACATTCTCTGACAGGATTTACAAGATAGAAAGAAAACACGGCCTGCCGAGCGTTTCACTCCACGATCTTCGTCACACATTCGCGAGTATGCTCAACAAGGCCGGCATAGATATAGCGAGAATATCGGCGGAACTTGGTCACTCCAATATCACCACTACACTCAACGTATACACCCACATATTCGGCGATGCAAGCGCTTCTTCAAGAGGGATCGCATCAGCCATTGACGAGGCTTACGGCTCCAAGGAATCCGAAAAAGTTGAAGTGGACTCCGATTGGACTCCTGACGATGAGACAAAAGCCGTGTAACGCTGAGTTTTCAAGGAATAGCTTGGCGGAGAGGGAGGGATTTGAACCCGTAGATTTATACAACCTTGTACAATCCCGCGCTACTCTGCATGAGCCAAAACCCAGTATTTTCAACGTGTTGAGGGCTGTAGCCGTTGAAATTCCAAGTACATAGAAAAACAAGATTTTTGAGCAAATGGGCTCCAAACGGGCTCCCAAAATAGTATAATGAACTTGCCAGTGATTCAGAACTTCTTGTCAGTACACAGGTACACGTTTCCTTCCTTTGTTTCTTATAGGATAGTTCCCTTTTAGAGCTTATCATGAAGAGACCCCTTGACAGCAGGGGTCTTTTCATGTGCTACATATTTTCCATCTTGTCGATGATGCGCTGCATGTCACGCCTTGTCTGCTCGTCAGGGGCATTGTTCATCAGGTCTCTCATTTGATGTACCATGTCGCCCGAGTCTCTCGATACAAACCTTCCGTTAGCGGCACGCCCTCTGCGGCCGCTCATGCCGCCCTCATATGAGCCGCCGTCAGCGTAATAGTTACGCCCGCTGTTTCCGCCCTCATATGAGTTTCTGTAGCTGCGATCCATCGCTTTGCTGTACTCTTCTTCCTCACAGGATTCGATTATCTTACACACGTTCTTACAAGCGTGAGCCAGAGTGTCGATTGTCTGCAGCTTGGATGAGGACAGGTCACGGGCTCTGCCGTACTCTGCAAGGGAATCGCAAAGGATTTCCTTGAGTTCTTTCAGTTCTTTAGTGCTATTCATGCGGAATCCTCCTTTCTATGCGATTCTTTCAACTGTAATTGACGCATTGCGCCTTACCCCGATTGAAGGTGTCGGTGTTACTGCCGCATCGTCTTCTGTTCCATCGACATACTCAGCGGAAACTGTGACACAACATCCTGCCGGTACGGTTATGACCGCACTGGTGCTTATGTGCCAGTAGTCCTCAACCGCTGCCGGCGTGACTATTGCCACGCTCTCCGGGATAGTTGCTCCGTCAATAGCTATTGCTATAGCTATCGGAGTAACTGCTCCCCCGGTCGGGATCTGCACATTTCCCTGCACCTTAACGTTGTACCTTGCAAATCGGTTGGAAGTTCTACCGTGCAGATTAAGAATCCCGACTGCAAGTGGGTCTACATTACCCGCATTGCATGGAATAGAAACACTACTGAATGGTATAGTGCCGTTCAGAGCAACTAACGCATCGCTCGTTGTTACATACTCTGCCATGGTGAAACCTCCTTAGTTGAAAAATGAATTACCGCTGCAGCCGCAGCCACCGTTGTTCCCACAGGTGAAGATTGGAGTAGTGCCGTATACTGGCGTAGTCGGAACAGGACAGTTCTTGAGTCTGTTATACAGAGCATCAACTTCTGCGTTCATGCCATTCTGCATGACGGCAATATTCAGCTGATTCTGCAACCCAAGATTCTCTCTTTCAGCCTGCGCAAGCTGTCCCTTCACGCCATCAAGTTCGAGCTGACAGAGCTTGTCGAGGATAGCCTGACTGTTTCGGTTGCCGCTTTCGATGATGTCTCTGGTATTCTGTGCCGCCTCGTAGCGATCCGTACAGTTCTCCGTTGCGATGGTGTACTTGAGGTCTGCGGATGCAAGACGGTTCTCGCAACAGCAGTCTGCAAGCTGACTCTGCAGAGCGAACCTCTGATTCATGTCAGCCATCTGTCTGCCGTTGGCTGCAATCTCTGCCTGTGAGAAGCCATTAGCGATGCTCGCATTAACTCCTGCGAAGCCACCGCAGAGCTGTGTGCTGATACCGTTGATGCTGTCCCTGACGGAGTTGATGCCGGAGTTCATCATCTGATCTCTGAATCCGTCATTGATGGTCTCTGTCTGATTCATCCAAGGATAGAGTGCGCCTGCTCCGTCAAAGCCGCCGTTGCCCCATCCGTTATTGCCCCATCCAAGAAGCAGAAGCAGGATGATCCATGCCCAATCGCCACCGAATCCAAAGCCGTTGCCATTACCGCCATACATAGGCGCAACAGGCATTGTGAAAGGGCTGCCGCCGTTTTCGTCCATAAGTGCCATAGTGTAATCTCCTTTCTAAAAGGTCTCTTAAAGGTTGTAAAAAGGTTTATGTAATCGCCGCCGTACGCTCGACGAAAAACATCAAAATGTTCAATTTATTTGAGAAATATGCAAAAAATCCGCAATTTTGACGATTAAATCGAACAAATCAAGCATTATAAGTTCAATTCATTTCCTGCCGAACATCTGCATGATCTGGTTAGCTCTCTGTACTGCGCTGTCGTACTGAGCCTGTGTGACTTTGCCCGAGTTGAGCATCTGCTGTATCATTTGGTTCGGGTCTCCGCCCTTTGCTTTGAGAGCGTTGAGCTGTGACATAAAATCGTTCTGTCCGCCCATCATCTGTTGAAATAAAGGATTCATCATTTAGCCTCCTTCCCTCCGTCGAGTGCGTTCTTGAGTTGGGTTATCTCGGCACGTAATGCGTCAAGCTCACTCTTGGTCGCATACGCCTCTGCCGGTTGCGCCTCAGGTCTTGCGGCGCTGTCACGTATCACGTAATCAAGAACCTTGATGCTCGGCATTCCGCTCGCGTCTGCGCTCTTGAGATAGATGCACTGCGCCTCGCTGTCCCACAGAGTGACTGTCTGATTCGGAGCTACCATGTATGCCTTCGCTCCGGCTTCGCCGCTCACCCATATAAGATTGTTCTGCTGAGGTGCGTTCCCGTTTGGATATGAGGGTTGCTGCTGTATCTGATACGGCTGATACATTGCAGGAAAATAGCTATTCGGATATGCCATGTTGCTCTCCTTTCCTAAACCACACGAACTGAGGTATCTCGTGGGAACTATCCCAAGAATCGTAAAGAGTGCCGTCTACGACAGTGGCGACGTGTCCTCCAAATCCGAGCACAAAAACACCGTGAGGATGATCCTTGCAGAAATCCTCCGCGGTATAACAGTCAGGGCACGTGTCCGGCAGAGCTTTGCGGTAGAAGCCATGCTGTCTCAGCGTTGCTCCCCATACACTGTCCGCACTTGGCATATCGCCCATAGCAAAACCGTTCGCAACGAGCATGATGTATGCGGACTCCCAATCAATCCCCAGTGCCTTTGCCACCGCACGCACGGAGCAGTCGCCAACTCTTCTTCCGACCGGATTGTTCATAAACTCCACGAACGCCATTTCTGACACCTCCTGACGGTTAAATTTTCGCAATAAAAAAGCACCCTGACGATGTCGCCAAGGTGCGTTTACTGTGCATCATTCGTGCTGTTTTCGTGCCATTTACAGGTGTCTGAAAATGACTTCCTCCGCTTTGTAAACTATGCGTTTGATCTGACGTGGTGACATGCAGAACTCAGCAGCAAGCCCATCATATGTTATGCCGTCAAGTAATCGGCGCTTGATTATCGCACGGTACTTCTCATTGAGGATATACTCGTCAATAGTTTCTGTCAGCTCTGTTCGCGAAATGTCTCTCATATCTGTGACCTCACTTTCAGAGCCTGCCTGCGGGATGCCTTTTGAAGGCTTGCTCTTCGTCCGTTCGAATACACACGCCGTCTGAGAGCCAACCTGTTGCGGGGTCTCTTATTTTTCAGTGTTGTCTTTTTCACTATCATTCTTGCCATTATGGATCACCCCGCTTGCTCCGATATACGAATTGTCACCGCCCTTATCCGTATCGAACATTACGGTCTCGGTCTGTATATCGAACTGGTTGAAGAACATGAGCCATGCCGCATTGCTTGCGAATATCATGACTACACATATAACGAGTGCTATTACGAGGCGCTTGATGGTGCGCTCATGACGCACCATCTCAGCCTCGAATGCGATGTAAGGTATACTCTTATCTTCCATGGTTACTCCTTTGCTACTGCGAGCTTAGTCTCAACGATCGTCATTCTCTCTACAAGGTTGTTGTGCTTGTCAACCTTGGCCTCAAGCTCTTTGAGCCGGTACTCTATCAGTGCCATGCTCTTATCGTGCTGCTTCGAAGCGACAATCAATGATACCGCTCCGCTTATCAGTGCTCCGGCTATCGTGCCGATTAAGGTTGCTGCTGCTGCGCTCATGACCATCACCTACTTTCCAGTACCAGTATACCTTACAGCCATTCTGCATGGTTGGGTTTTGCAGTAACTTGCATATGACGAACCGTACTTGATGTTAGGGTTGCGTCCGCCTGTATTGTCTGTGATTTTGCCGTTGCCGACATAGCCGGTCATGTGCTTGTAGCGGAAACCTTTGTGCCCCGGAGTGCCGACAAACATGAAACATGCATCGCCCGGTTCAAGCTGACTTGCTTTCAAAACGCTCCTATCGTCATTGCGTATCAGCATAATATCTTTTATGCCGAGTTGTCTCTGTGCGATCTTGAGTGCTTCTTTCTTTGATGCGTTCCACATCTTTGTTCCTATATCATTGCCGAAAACGTGGCAGTTGCAGTTGCAGGGTATCTTGCCACCATGATGCCATCCGGCGATTATCCACCATATGCAGTTGCCGCCCTTGTGCGCATAGTCCGTATATTTCTTGCATATGGGGCAGTTGTGCGTCTTACTGTCGTTATCCTTCCACCGAACGTAGTGATATTTCTTTGACTTGGCTATTTTCTTCCACCACTTGCAGATGTTCTTGTGTATCTGAGCGGTCTTCTTCGCATTCTGCGTGGCAGGCTTTGTCGCAACCGGCTTGGTCTCCGCAGGCTTCGTGACAGCAGTGCTGTTCATCTTGTTTATCCACTTCTGCAGACCTTTAACCGTCTTCGGTCCACAGAAACCATCGACCTTTACACCGACCATCTTCTGCACTGCCTTGGTTGTCTTGGTGCCCCACGAACCGTCTGCCGTAGTGCCGGCGATTTTCTGCAGTGCCTTCACTGTTGCCTTGCCGAGTATGCCGTCCTGCTTGACCATCAGTGCTTTCTGCAGACAGGCAATGGAGTTGAATCCGAACAGTCCATCTATCTCAAGTTTCTTGCTCGTGTCGAACTCGCTCTTGTCAACAGGATAGTGCAATCTGAACACCGCCTGTATATACTTTGCGTCTCTCGTTTTGTTGGCTACCTTGCCACCGCTCGTGTTTCCCTCGACCGTATCAAGCTGCAGATCACTGACTCTCTGTCTTGCGAAACCGATGTGATTAGGTGTGCCGTTTAACTCCCAGTCAAAGTACACAACGTCTCCCGGCAATGCGAGGTAAATCGGAATATCTGCAAGATTATTATAGCACCACTGAATACTGTGAGGACAAAAAGTCTCTTTTCTGCCGTTGCAGTACAGATCCTTCACACCGTTCTTATAGAGCGCATAGCTGACTTCCGCATTGCACCACGGCTGACCGGCGGCAAGTCCGCAGTACGCTCTTGCCTGCGCACCACGGTTGCCGAGCGACTCTTCCATGAAGTCTATTACCTGTTTGCCTTTATACATCCTCTTCACCACCTTCCGTATCAGACGTTTCCTCTCTGATCTGCGCTAATTCCTCTTCCGTGTAGTAGTGGTCATTGAAGCTGTCCTCAGGCTCTTCGACATACATCTTTATGACCTTGTCATAGTTCTTGATGCTGACTCCGAGAAGTCCTGCCATCAGCGCACCGATACCGGCTACAACAGTCACTGTCTCGATACCGTAAGGAAAGTTGAAGGTCTTGACGAGCAGACCGAGGAAGGTCACGATGGACGACCATCTGATGGTCAGCCACTTGAGCCTGTCATAGCCTTCGTCAGTCAGACGGAAGTTCGTGAAGCCTGCTATCGCAAGCACCGCCACGACAGCGGATATTGTAATGATTAGAAATAAGTAGTTCATTTATATCTCCTTTCTATGGAACAGCCTTAGCACGAACTGTTTACTGTTCCAAACAAAACAGCTCTAGAGCCATATGCAGCGGTTTTGAACGAATAGTATGAAGAAGAATTGACATATTGATTCGTGGCTTCTGAGATAGATACCGTCGAACCTCCTGCTGTATAACTTAAAGTCACAACATCCTTGCTTGTTGCAGGCCACGGTTCTCCAACCTCGACAGGCTTGAAAACATATATTAGTAAAACGTTCCATCCATACTCGTAACCTACGCTTATATAACAAGGGCAATTATCGTACTGATTAATAAAATCAACGGCATCTTGTATGTCGTATATAGCTTCAAAGTCATAGCCGCCACCAAGTTGTTTGTGCACTTTCAGACAATACGCAAGTGCTTCGCTTACCGTTATCCAACTGTTGATTGCCGTAGGAGTTTCCTGCGCAGGTTGCGGATTCTCTCCGCAAACCATAATGTCGTATGTATCCTCTAAAACCCTTTGGTCTTGCGGTCGTTCCCACTGAACCGTGATGGTCTGGGTTCTGCCGTAAGGGTCTATAGGCTGTGCTATTGTAGGTACTGTAGCAAGCTGTTCGATTGGAATGATACCGCTTGGAAATCCGCTCCATTCTTCATCATCAGCCGTATAGGCTTTTACCACTATACCCGTTAGGTCTATATTGAAGCCTTCTACATAAGCTGTTTTGTTAGGTGGAACAACTATACGGATGTACTCAGGCAGCACATAAGGGATCAGTGCCTCTTCCGGCTTGCCGCTGTCAAGCACATCGTAAAACAGCGTCACCGTTCCTACCACAGGCGAATCATTTCGTTTGAATCTGCATCTGACTTCGAGCCGTTTCTTTGCGGACAGCTTGTATGTGTCTTCCTGTGAGAGTGGAACATAAAGCTGTGAATCATCAACTTCACAAGCGTCTGCATCCTTTGTGAATATGACCTTACTGCCCTGCATGAAGTACAGCCGGAGAGCTGTCAATTCGGTCAGGTCAAAGTCGAAATCGTATATAAATGTCGGTGTTGTGCCACGCATTACTGCGCCATGTACACTTGGTAATATATCTGCCATGTCAATCTCCTCTATCACACAGTTTTCGCTTCAAAATAAATACCGCCATAGGTATTGTCTTGCGTGAATGATTGTTGGTCATTTTCAGCCATAGTGTATTCTGTCATAGTTGCTGACCCAAGTGTTCTGCCAGTTCTATAGACTCTGAGTTTGATTGCCGCTGTTGCCAACACCTCAACTGATTGGCTTGTACCATGAAGAGTAACCGTCATGAGGTCGCCAACAAGCGAAATATTGGCATTTGTATTGTCACCATTTTGACCGATAACATCACCAGTCAACTTTTTCATGATTCCCCAACAAGTAGTAAGAGTAGAATATATCCATCTAAAAACAGAAGCGCTTTCTATTGCACCGCCACCACTTTCGATGTAGTTATACACTTTCGTAACATTTGTAGCCGCACCAGTACCGTTATACGACACCCATAGATTTCCGTTGTAAATCCTTGCGTTCATCGGCTTTGTCTGTGTATAAATCGGTGTATATACATCGGAACCGCCAGTATATACAGCAATGTCAGCAACATCGATTATCGTGGATTTCTGTAAATCATCGGAGCGTACATCATCAAAACACAGCGTTTCTATATTGGTGACATTGACTTGTGTATCAATCCACCGTGCACCTTGAGATTCATTGAACTCATACAGATAATCTTTCTGTACGCCACCTCCACCACCCGATACATTGACCACAACTTCGTCATTCTCGGTAGTATCATAAGTACCGTTCTGCGTGACGGTGGTGCTCGTCTGCGCTACAAGTTCGCCGTTGCTGACTACCTTGCCCTCGTCTGATGCCGCATAGGTGTTAGGTACGCTGACAACGGCTGTCTCTTTCATGGTGACATCGTGCGTGCCGTTCTCGGTTATCTCGATGCTTCCAGAAGGCAGAGGCACAGCTACAGTGACTTTGCTGAGGCCGTCCTTCCCGGCGCTCGGTGTGACGATGCCGTTCTGTGTAGCAGTTTTTTCTTCAAGCTTGATGTCCGAAATGAACGTATAGTTCTCGGACAGCTCCGCTTCCACGACCTCTGTATAAACATCTGTTGTTGGATTGTATTCAGCCATTACAGTATCTCCTCCGGATCGCCGGTATCGTAAACGTCAACAAACTTGCTGATAGTGCCGCCGACAACACCGCCTGTGGCAAATCGGCACTTTATCTCGCAGCGCTTCTTCGGTGAAAACGAGAACGTCTCAGCCTCGGTGAGCGTGATAGACACGGTGTCATCATCGAACACGCAGTCGGATTCTTCTTTCACAAGGACAGTATCGTTGCCCTGCATGAAGTAGACACGGATCTGCGTGATTGACGCTACCTCAAAAGGGAATTTAAGGATTATGGTTGGGGTTGTGCCTCTAATCATTTAGAGCCTCCTTTCGGCTTTGGTGGTGCGACCTTTTTCTCGGTCTTCTGTAACTCTCTGAGCGCTGCTGCAAGGTCTGCATTTGTGCTGCTGCCCTTCGCGCCTGTGCCCTTGACTTTAAGTTTGTTGGACTGCTTCGCCTGAGTGGATTTGATGGCACTCTTGAACTTCGGTGGTGTGACCTTCTTCGCTTTGAATGCGGATGTCTTGATCTCACCGACCGGAACTCTTCTGCCTCTGCCTCCATGCCTGCGTCTGTAGTAACGCCTGTAGCGTCTGCGTCTGTAATAACGTCTGTTAGATGGTGCGCCGTACTCTTTGGCGTTCCACTGCTTGAATGCGTTGTACAGTGCCGCCGCCTTCTCAGGTGAATACCCCTTCGATTCGAGGTATTCCATCATCTCCGCCTTGTTGTAGTACGTCTGCGAATGTCCTGCTTCTCCGTCCTCACCTTCGTAGTAATAGGTCTTTCCTGCGTACCTCGCAAAGTCTACGGCTTCTTCGTAAGACACGATGCCGTTGTCAATGAGCGGCTGAAGGACTTCACGCTTTTTCTTCGTGATCTCGTTGTTGAAGTTGTACTCGTTGACATCCTTGCCCTGCGCCTTCACTACGGCCTGTTCTCCGACACGCTTAGCGGCATTGGACCTGCCCTGTTTGGAGTACGACCACAGCCCCTCGATAGCCTTCTTTTGGTCAGCTTCAGATGCGTTCTTGAACTGTGGTTGCTTCACGAGCCACTCTTCTACCTCGCGCAGGCTTTTGCCCTTGAATTGCTTCATGAGTTTTGCCTTGTCAGCGAGAGTGAGCGCATTGGCGGATGGCTGTTTCTTCCCGTCAGCTCCGACTTCCTGTTCGTTGAACATGTAATTTTCAAGGATGTACCGCATACCCTCTTCACCGCCCTTTGTCTTGGCTTGGTTGTAGGTCGAGAGGTCTTTGTTGGACATCTTTACTTCCATGTTCCCGACATCAAAGTCCTTTTTATACTGCTTCTTCGGGAAGAGGTATGCCGCCTCCTGCGGGTCAACACCGCTCTTCACCATTCGCTCGTACTGTTCAACTTTCTTCTGATCGAGGTCTGACCAGTCTATCTTTTGGATGTTGGACGGGCTGATGAAGTTCCGGAATGCCGCTTCGGCATAATCCTTAGTGGTATTCTTTTTGTTCTTGACATTGCCGTATGCGTCAGTGTCTGCACCGAGTGCTTCGGTCAAAATATTCGTATCAGCAAGTCCGAGTTTGACCTTTGTAGCATTAATCCAGTATTCAGTGTCGCCACTCATCGGGATCATCTTGTCGCTGTCATATGCGAAGGTTCTCGCCGCCTGCCCCTGCAGTGTCGGTATAAGTGAATTCACATAGTTCTGCACAAGCTCACGCATCACGATAGCGGCGAACCCAAGAGTCTCATCTTCCTTGCTCTTGCCGTTTCTCGTACTCTCTACGATGTTGTACAGTCCCGACAGCATGGATGTCTCAAGAACCGGGTCAATGACTCTCGATGTAATCTGTGACATTGAAGCGCCAAGGTCGAACAGATTCATTCCGCCTGTGTCCTTGAGCTGATTCGCAAGCTCTACACCCATGAAGAATGTGCTCGCTACAGGCGTCATCCAGTCGAGGGTATATGTATGATCCCCTATTCTGACGGAATAGTTTTGGAAGCCCTGATTTTTCTTGTGCTTGGCAGCAGCATCGTCTTTGCCGACGTTTGTCGTGAATCTGTCAGTAGCCATTCCGAACCCGAGCCCGAGACCCATTATCCCTGTTCCGGTCAGTCCCGATGCGAACTCATCAATCGCTTTGTTAAGCAATTCTCTGTCGCCTGTTTTCCCCGCCTTGACAATGTTGCTGTAGCCCTTGAACAATCCTGCAGGAGAATAATTCATTGACTGCTTCAGAATGTTCGCAGGAACTTTCGTAAACGGGAGCGCAGTATTGACTGCTATACCACCGGCACGCTGCAGTGCAGTCGCATCTGCACGCCTGCTTCTGCGGAGGTATTTATTGATTGCTGAGGCAAACTCGTTCCATTCATTGAAGGTTGATATTTGAGATTCTCTCAGAGCTTCGCTGTGTATCTTTTCCTCAAGTGCCTCGGTTATCTCAACGCCCTTCTTGAGATATTCGTTATAACTCTTTGCGTACTGCCGCTTATATGCGCTCGTTCTGAAGAAGTCGTCTTCCTTGCTAAGCGCCGCCGAGTTGAATTCGGATAATGCACTGAAGAACTTGCCTATCGGGGTTTTGTTCCCGCCTTTTCTCGCAGTCGCTTCTTCGTATTTCAGAGAACCGAGGATCTCCTTTTTCCTGTCATTGAATGCTTTTGCCGCCGCCTTACCGCCTTCGCTCGATGTGCTCCCGGATGAGAATGCGCCAGTCTTCACAATATCATCGGCAATGTCTCCGGCTTTGCTCCTGACAAGAGCGCTGTCCTCAAGCACTGATCGGATAATGTTTGACGTACCACGGATGGGGCGGAACAGAGCTGAGCCGAGGATGTTTCTGATGTGCGTCTTAGGGTTACCGAGCATCGCAAGGTATCTCCATTCGTTGATGACGTCGCCAACCGTTCTGTGGTCAAGCGTGTAGCTTGCAAGCAGAACCTCAGCCATAGCGTCGCCGTATTCCTCCGCCGTCGTGGCGTTGTACACGTTCTCAAGTGCCTTGCTGACTTCCTCATTGTTGAGCAGCATTTCCTTTATGGCCGCTCTTCTTTGGAATCTGTTTTTGCCCTTGAGTTCAGGCGTGCGATTTACGAAGCCTCTCGAATCGAGCAGATTGGTTGCGATATTATCAAGTGCATTCTCGAACCTTGTGCGAGGATCGCAGTGCACCATGACCCTTTGGAACTGGTTTGTCTGCCCTGCCATGCTCGATAACTGCTGAGTGACGCTTACTGCCGCACTGTATATGCGCTTAGCTTCGGGGCTGTCGTTGATGTGATTGCGCATCATCTGTGCGACCGCCCATGCCTGATAGTGTGCGTCTACAGTCTGTGACTGCGGAATCTTGTCTATGTCGGTTGACCACTCAAGCATCTTCTTGCCGACGGTCTCTTTGTTATCGACAAACTCTTTGACAGCCGCCTCGTACTTCTGCCGGTTATTGACACGGTTGTAGTTGAGCATCCCGCTGTCCTGAGCAGCTTTGACAACTGCTCTCTGATCGTCGTCAGTGGTAGCATTCAAGAAGCTTGTGCCTGCTCGTGAAATGACGTTCGTGTCTTCGCTCTTCTGTCCTTTAAGGTATTTCTTGGTAGCGTTCTTGACTTCCTCGTATGTCGGCGGTGTGACTGTTTCTTCGAAGGAACCCTCGAATTTTTTCTTGGCAGCCTTCGTCAGTTTCTCGCCCTTCGGCATGGTCTGCCGCTTGGTCTTATCGGACTTCTCTTTGAGCGCCTTTTCAGCCTTCTTGACCTTGTTATCCGGCTGAATACCGACCTTCATGGAATCATCATTAACGGCAGCAAGCCGGCTTACATCATCAGATGCTTTTGGAGTTTCTACCTTCGGTGCTTCTGCCTTTGTTGTTGCTTCTTTGACTTCTTCGATAATCGCCTTCGGATTATTAGCGTCGTCAATAATCACGACAGGGATTTTTTCTATGCCTGCTTCTTTCGCCGCTAATGCCCTGTGCCTGCCTTCCTGCCCGGCAGTCGTATAGTCGAGATATGGGAGAGGGAACTTTTCCCCGTCCTTCATCGCCTTGGCATACTTTGAAATATTCTTTTTCGTTTCTGCAATATTTGCGAACGACTTGCTCTTCTCAGTCGGTTTCTTAAATATCTGCCTGTATGTACGCTCGATATATTCGTCAGGCGACATCTCAACGATGGTTGCGGTTTTTCCCTTCACCTTACCTTCAAGCACATCACCCTGATACGAGTTGGTATACTTGCCCATATCGAAGCCTTTATACTCGCCCTTGTAAGCTTTCCGCATCGCAGCCATATCTGCGCCGCCTTCTTTACGCCACTTAGCCCGGTTAAGGCGTTCCTCCACCTCGTTGATTTTGGTTTGAAGAGCTCTTTTCTCCTTGTCTGTCTGAGGTTTTTGCTTCTTCAATTCGTCAAGGTTCTTGGTAAGCCCTTCCACAGATGTATCAACACGCTTTGCTGATCGAGGTGCGCGAATCTGCTGTGTAGTGCTCTGGCGTGGCAGGAACTCGTTAGTACGAAGATTCTCCGCGAGTCCCTTTATATTGCCCTTTGGTATACCTCTTGTCTCAGGCGCAGCCGCCTCTGCCGCGGTCTCAGCCGCTTGGCGTGCCGCCTGTTTCGCCTTGTCCTCAGCGAGCAGTTCGGCCATAGGTCTCGACAGACCAAAGAATTCCATGAAGTCTTCCGGAGTAGTCGCCGCTTCGATCAGGGCATCGTCAATATCATCAACATCCTTCGTGCCAATCGTCATAGCGAGACTGCCAGTGTTATCCATCAGTTTGCGCCCTGCAGCGTCGAGAGTCGAATCAATGCCTGCGCCAACTGCGTTAATAGCCGGTTGTGCTGTGCGGTACAGTTCCGGGATGGCAGTCGTAGCTCCACCGAGCAGTACGTTTGCTCCGGCGCTCACTGCCATGTTTCTGACGAACTCAGCCGGATCATCGCTGTCAACGATAGCGTGTGAAATGTCAGATATAGCGCCTGTCGTGAGGTTGATAGCCGCATCCTCTCCGAGCGCTTCAACAAGCCTTATCGCCTTGGCTCTTGCGATACGTGCGATCTCGCCCTCAGTTGCAGTAGCACCGACGGTCTTGAGTGCCTGTCTGCGTGCCGCTTTCTGTACGAGCTTCGACGTTGCAATCTTATCAACAGGAAGTATCTTCTTCGCCGCATTGCCTGCCGCCTCTTTGGTGAGAGACCCTGTCAGACCGAATCCGGCAAGAGAGCCGACGATCTCGCCACCGAACTCTGCCGCCTTGCTTTTGTTCTTCTGGTAGTAGTCCTCGGCTTCTCGGCTTGCATCCGTCCTCGGTGCTTTTGCCGCCATGAGTTCAGACAGACCGAATGTGGCGCCGCTAAGAGCGCCCCTTGCGAAGGACTGCGAATACTTGTTATAGTCGGTGTCGAACTTCGCTACATCAGGGTCTTCCTGATACATGCCCATTTTCAGACGTTGGCGAGCCTTTGCGCGTTCCTCCGCAGTACCGACCTGAGTGTTGTAGCGGTTGTTCGTGCGAGCGTGAAACGCCTTTGCCTCGTCCCGCTTTTTTTGCTGATACGCCTGATACGGAGTCGGCTTTTTCTTTGCTTCTGCCGCCTTCTTAGCGTTCGCTTGATACTGCGTGATCGCTTCTTTCTTAAAAGCATCATTGGCGGTGCTTGACGAACCGCCCGCCTTGAATGCCTTTGCGACTTTCTTTTTCCGTTCGCGTTCCTGCTTCTGCTTCTCGGCAAGAGCACGCTTATAGGACTTTGACATCCCATACTGGCTGCCGCCCGACGTGGTGCGGTCGTAACGTCCACCGCCACCACCGCCGGAACTGCCCCCTGACCTCGATGAAGAGCTCCTGCCGCTCGAACTCGATTTACTGCCACCAGTAAACCAATTAGCGATTTTCTTAAACAGTTTCTTGAACATGCTGTGCTCCTATCTCTGTGAAAGTCCACCCGTCTTATAGGTCTTCTTTCCGTAGGTCTTTTTCTTCTTGCCGTAGTTCGTAGCCTTGCCTGTCTTGCGTATCTGCTCTTCGCGTTTCTTATTGTTCTGCATGGTCTTAATCATCTTATTCACGTTCTTGGTCACGCCCTTTGTAACCTTGTTCGTGATGCCCTTTGCGGCACTCTTAGCGGCTGCTGACGAAACCTCGCTGCCACCACTTCCGCTTCCGGAGCCACTGCCATAGCCTCTGCCGCCGTAGCCTCTGCGGCCACCGCCGCCTCCGCCACCGCCGCCACCGCCTGACTCTCCAAGCTGTGCCATGCGCTGCTCGAGGATCCATTTCTTCTGCTCGTAGTACGGGTCGGTCTTCTTGAGTGCGTCTATCATGCGCTTGCAGCGGTCAACTGATGTAACTCTGTCGATAGTAGCCGAATATTGTTCGAGCTTCTTCTCCTGTACAGTCGCTTTCTGCTGCAGTATCAGTCGTCTCTTCTCTGCGTATAACGGGTCGTTCTTGTTCAGATTGTTAAGAGCTTTCTTAATGGATGCTCCCGAGTTGAGTCTGCTGATCGTAGCCGCATAGTCGTTCAGTGCCTGTGTGCGCGCCGCGTCTCTCTGCTGTATCGCCGACTGCCAACGGTTGTAAGCGTCCTGTTTGAGCTGATAGTTGTACTCTATCTGTCTCGCGCTCATATCCTGCTGATTCGATAGGATATTCTGCTCTGCCTGATTCCTCAGATTGGCGCTGTTGGTATCAAACGAGTTCTGCAGTTCCGCCATAGCCGCCGCTCTTGATGCGGCAGTATTACCGCTGTTAAGAGCGTAGTTGTTCAGCATACGCACCATTGCAGACTCGCTCGCTCCACCATTGATGCCCTGTGCCGCAAGCTGTTCCGGCAGTGCGTTGCGCTGTCGCATATAATTGATATAGTTCTGCGCCGCCGCACTGTTGTAGTTAGAAGCCGCTCCCGCCTTGCTCGTAGCAAGCTGGCTTTGAAGCTGTCCTATCTGATTGTCAAGCAGAGCCCTCGCGCCGGTCGCATACTGATCCGCGAGTGCGCCGTATGTATTGTCCACGGTCTTGCCGCTGACAATGTTCTCGTATTCCTTGCGGGCGTTCTTCTCGGCGATCCTCGCAAGTTTGTACGGGTCGGTCGTCGTTTTGGAACTTTTGCTTGACTTCGCCGCAGTCGAAGCTTTTGTCGCCGTGCTGACAGCCTTTGATCCTGACAAGATTGCTCTGATCTGTTCTGCTGTTGCCATATTTCTACCTCTTCGCAAAATTGCCTAAAGTGAAAGTTTTAACTATTGATACTATTCCGAACGGCTCAGGCTCCTTGTTCTCCACAATGAACTGCAGCCGCTTATACTTTTTGATTTTCTTCTTCGTGAACGCATCAAGCACCGAGTCTGTCAGTGCGAATGTCGCTCCGTTGAATCTGCCGATGTAATACCTCTGATTACCGTCCTTGACTATCGTGATCACGCAGCTCGTCTGCATCGGCGGCGCCACAGTGACCATCGTGCCCTTCTTGTTGAGCACTTTGTAATACTGAGGATAGCCGTCGCTGTCCACGGCAGAGCACCACTTGCATTTTGTCGGATGTCCGTGCCATACGGATTTGTCCTCGTCAAACGTAGCGTTCTCGTAATACTGCTCTTCCTTGCGGAGGTCGTTGTTCCACGTGTACAGCTTGTTGCCGTCAGAGAAGATCATGTAATCGCCCACTACCCACATATCCGTCACTTTCGGGAGGTTGTTGAAGTAGTAGCCCTCATATGAGTTGTCGCCGTTCCTCGAAGCGTCCTTGTGCCGGCTGTCGAGAACATACATATGCCCGTTCACAGCCACGTACATATACTCCCTGTAGTTGACGCCGACGGCCTTGTTCAGCTCCGGCTCTTTCAGCAGTCTGCGGTTTATCTTGCCGCTTCGGCTGATGGAATATTTCTCCGAGTAGTAGTTGGTCGTGATGCCGTATATGCCCGACTTTGACAGGAACATCGGCTCGTCGTTTACAGTGCCGCTGACCTTCGAAGAGATCGCGCCCTTACCTGCGTTCGATGCCTTTATCGAGTACACCGGCATTGCAAGGTCGTCGTTATACTCACCTCTCGCAAGGTAGATAACATCCTTGCCGACGTCCTCCGTAATGACTGACAGTGCGCTTGAAGTCTTCGCATACAGCATGACCTTGTTATCCACGTCGAAGTAGAAGTTATCGTCCATGCTAAAGAATGCTGATGCCCTCGAATAGAAGGTGCGCTCACCGCTTGCCGCAAACAGTCTTGAGTCGTACACCGCCACTGCGTCGGATGCGAGTAGGTTCTTCCTGTCCTCTCGGTAGTAGCCCTGATAACCGACGAGTTTAGTAACGAGTACGTCGTATTTGACTGACTTGATAACGTCCGTAGTAAGCGGCGCTCTCAGGATAAGCGTGTCGTCAGCAATGAGGCTGTCACTGCAGACAAGCGCCTGGTCGAGCACAAAGGTCTTGTCGCCGTCATATTCCACGTGGAGTATGCCGCTCTTTGTGGAGACGGGTTCTCCAACATCGAACATGAAGTCATAGTCCTCTCCATCAAGAGTGATGGTCATTTCCACAGTTGAATACGGATCCTCTGACAGAGTGATAGTCAGCTCTTCCACAACCGCTGCCGTGTAGGCCGTCGATTCTCTCAGTTCAACAAACCCGTTGTATTCCTCCATGTTTGCCGGAGCAAAGGTTATTCTGACGTTCGGAACTCCGGCAGGAACTTCGATGGTATTGTCTGAGGCGAACACGAGCTTAGGCTCGTTATCGACTGTGATGGAATCATAAGGCGCAGTGTCGAACGTGAACGACGCATCCGTGACATATGCCTTAATAGGTTTTTCACCGCTTGCGTCTCGGACGTTGACTTCTGCCGGTGACGATACGCTGTAATCGTCAGGATCAACGACTACCCAGTCGAATGTTGCAGAGTCCAGAACCTCGACTGTAATATCAGTCGCCATCTTCTTATAGCCACCGACTATGAAGGTCACTTCCTCGGCGGTGTCAGTTGTTACGCAATACTCGACTTTTCGGAACGGGTTAAGGATGTTGACGCCCTGTGTCGCGCCTGTAATGTCAGTGCCCGCAGGGAGCGATACCATTTCAACACCGTTTGGTTTGAGCATAGTGCTGACGGTAGGGATATATTTATCCGCCGGTTTCAGTACCTTCATCGCATAGACAGGATTGCTCGTAGTTCCGACGTTATATATGTTGTAGCCGATACCCTCCGCAAAGCCGATACGTTCTTTGACCTTGTTGACAGGGTCGTAAGACAGCCACGCACGCTCACAGAGCACATACAGTTTGGACTGGTTCGACAGTACGTGCTTTACTTCACCGATGTCATGCGCATCGAGGATGATGCGCGTGAAGCCGTCAGTGCTGAGCCGCCCCGTGTCGTCTATCTTGACCTTGGTGACATACGTGCTCTGACCGATTTTCATAACGCCCCACATTTCGCCGTTGAGCATTACAAACCCGACATAATCAGCGTTGCCTATCTGTCTGTACCCGAAACGCTTGACAGGGTTGCCGCCCTCGTCAGAGATCATGTTGACCATCTGAGGGCTGCGGTGTCTGCTTATCTCGGTCTCGTTGCTCTGATAGTCGATTCCGAGAAGGTCGGCGTATTGAACTGTTCTCATTGTTGGCTGTGCCGGTATGCTGAGTTGTGCCATAGTTATATCCTCACTCCGCCCTTAACTACTGCATTCTTCGGCATCATTGCCGAGGTCAGCAGTTCCTGTTTGATGCTGTCAAATTCGTTCCAGTAGAGTGTCGCCTTGGTCAGATCGTCGTCAAGCCACGCATAGTGCGCCGCAAGAAGCGTGTATAAAGGGATAAGCTCATACGGTATCTCTATTTCATCATCATCCTCCGTCTCGTCCGTTATCTTGGTGATCTTCTTGAGCCTGCTGCCTGATGTCAGGTCTATCTCGACGGTCATGTCGATAGGCGTGTTCTCCTGCTTGAGAAGGTAGTCCTCTATCTTGAGCATGACCGTGCTGTACAGTATCTCCGCTGCACGATTAAGTGAGTTTATGAATATCCTCGGATATTCATCTGCGGTCACATCGTCCTCTTCAAAACCGAGGTCTGTGAGCCGTGCTTTGATTTCTCCGTATGTAATGCTCATTTTTTCTGTCCTTGTAAAATAGGGCGGCAAGGTAGTCCCCGCCGCCCCTCTGAGATTGGCTTACTGTGGAAGCTCGATGATTGATACGCTCACCGCTGCGCTTGGTGTGATCGCATACGCGTCAACGTAGTCGCCGCCGCTGTTGTACTGCTTGAAGTATGCAGAATCAACGACGATTCCTGCGGTCTTGCCGGAACCGACCTCGAAGGTCAGATCCTGCTTTGCAGAGTTTGGCTGATCGCCTGCAGCGATAGTCACGTTTGCAGCCGCATTTCCTGCGTTTGCGAACAGGAGCAGGACTTTGTAGTCGCCGCCTTCTGCGTCTGCCGCAAACTTGGAACTCTTTGAAGTGATGGTGATTTCAGAAGCCGTGTTCAGCTTCAGAATGTCTCTTGCGAGTTTAGCCATGGTTTACTCTCCTTTCTGTCAATTAAGACTTCTTAACTGGGATTGCGATGATCTCTGCAGGACGGAGGATCTTTCCGCCGTACAGGTCGAAGCCCTTGATCGCATCGGAGAAATCCTTTTCAGGTCTGTATGGTTCAAGATGGGTAGTCTGATGCACGAATGCAACCGCCCTTCTTGTACGCATGTGGATGAAATACTTCTCGTAAGCGCTTGAGCCACTGCCGACTGTGACGTGAGGCACGTTGTTTGACATCTTGAGATTCATGCTGCCGTACCTTGCAACCATGCCGTTCTTGAGCATGGAACTGTTGTCAGTATCGGTTTTGATGAATCCCTGACGCAGGAGAGTGTGTACCCAAGGCGGGATAAACACGTCGATTTCCGTGCCGGTTCTGACGTCGTTCTCGAACAGAATCTGCTGAGCTCCGTCGAGGGTCTCAAACAGGTTCTGAACGGTCAGAGCGATTGCCGTGCCGCTGTTGTAGACAGCTACTGCAGGGTCAGCCTTGACCATGTCTGCAATGAATCTGTCGTGGACATCTGCAAGACCTTCCGAAGTCTCGGAGCTGAGGTGTTCCATAACGCCCTTTGCGCCCTGTGCCTTGTCGATGTCCTTGACCTTGTAGTTGAACAGTGCTCTGTGGTCAACTACGATGGACAGTGCGCTGTCAGGGATTTCCTCAGGATCGCCGAGGGTTACGTTTCTGCCTGCTGCAGAGGTGACTCCCGGACCCGAAGTCGAGGTCTGATCAGTGATGTCCTGTACTGTGATAGTCGGTTTGCCGACCTTCTTGATTCTGACGGTATCGCCGAGGTCACTGATCATGCCCTCATATTCTCTGACAGTACCGTCTGCGTAGATATGGAGCCTGTCGAGGTCTTTCATGATGCCGGCAGCCCATACTTTCTGTCTGAAATTATCAAATGACATATTCGTTATCCTTTCTACTTACCGAGTTTCTGCATCGACAGCATGACCTTATCCCAGTTCGCTTGAATCTCGTCAATGTCCATGTTGTCGAGCTCTTCCGCTGTGTAATAGTCGCGTTCAGTCCTTGTGTCGGCTATCCTGCCGATTGGGTCGGGTGCAAGCACCTTCTCTTTAAGCTCCATCGCCTTAACTGCGTAATACGCTTCGGCTGATGTCATGCCGTTCGCAAGGAACTTAACAAACGACTCTCCGAGTTCTTCCGTTGATTTGACGGACGGGTCAATCGCTTGAACCTCCGTCAGGCTTTCGCGCAGAATCTTCTCTATCTGCAGATCAAGGAGCTGGTCTTCAAGTGTTTCCTTTTCGGACTTGAGGGCTTCAAGCTCTTCGTTCTGCTGATATTCCTGCCGGTATTCGTCAGGGTCTCGTTCATCCGCGAATGCAAGTGCATTGATGATCAGGTCTTCATCGGTCTCTCCGTCGAAATACCTTGAAAGTGCCTCGCGCATCTTGTTGAGTGACTTCTCCATTGCCTGATTGTTGCGACGCATCTCTGCGAACGCGGCGTCTGAATCTGTCTTTTTACTCTCGTTTGCCGAGTTTTCCGCGGCATCCTCTTCGGAATTATCCGATTCCGCAGGCTCAGCGACTTCCTGCATTTCTTCGCTTTCGAGTTCTTCTGTTTCAGGTTCAGCGACTTCCTGAGTTTCTACGCTTTCATTCATGATCTCGTCGTTCATATCATCAATTCCTTTCCGTGATTAAGTTGTGGGCTAATAGCTGCGGTGTTTCCTCCGCCGGTTATTAGCGATATATTCCTCAAGCAGAGACGTTGCCTTCTCTTCGTTGGCAATTTCTTTGCTGCTCTTGGCAAGTTCTTTCGGTACTTCTTTCCATCCGCACCAGTTCTTGAGTGCGAATCCTGTGATCCGCGAATCGTATTTCTTGAGCATTGCCCCGCTCGCTATAGTGTCGGCGCACATATCCCGCATCTGTGTCGATGCTGTAGGGTGTTCACTGAACCACTGCCGGACTTCCGCTCTTGAGTGGAGCATGAAGTCCGCAAACGAGGATATTGTCGGGACTATCTCGTAACCGCACGCTTCGACCTTCTTGAGGAACTCTTCGAAGCGCCCGAGCATCTGCTTCTCGGTTATGCCCTCAACGCCCTCTGTCAGGTCGCGTGCAGTGATCTCATTTTTCTTAGCCATTTCATCACCCCATCAGTGGTTTCATGGCGAGGGATGCCTGATTGCTCTGATACGAGCCGCCCGACATTCCGCCGGTGTTCACGCCGCCTCCGACTTGCAGGCCGTCAATAGGATTCCCCATCTCATCGGTCGGCATGACGCCCGCCATCATCAGCTGCTGTCTCTGAGCGACGATGTTGTCAAGAACGCCCTTAGGCAGTGAGCCGTGATCCGGGTACATCTGTGCGAACTCTGCGAACGTGATCATGTGGTTGTTCAACAGGTTCGTGAGCTCCTGTGCAAGAATCATCTTTGACAGGGATGTGTCCTCGGATATATCGACTCTTACGTTCGGTGTGATGGCGTTCAGTTCGTCTGCCGTTACCTCGATGCCGTCCATCTGTATGCCGAGAGGGAAATACACTTTCCACAGCTCGAACCACAGGAGTGCGACGTTCTCGATAAAGTCCTGATACATTTCCTGCTGATCGTTCAGAGGGAGCTGCTGCTGATCTCTGACGGTCTGTGCCGCTGTACCCGATACCCTTGACAGGTCGATGTTACCGAGCTGAGCGTCGGATGCTCCGGCAAGCGACCTTGTGCGGTCAACAAGCTCGTCAGTGAGCTGTTTGGCATCCGGTGACATCTGCTGCGGCGACAGGTAGGCGATCATGTTGTTTATCGCCTGTGCGTTGCCGCCGTTAAGAGCTATTGCCACTCCGACCTTGTCGATGTCCTCAGGGTTCATGATGGATGCGTCGTCATAAGCGAGTTTAGGGAATGCTGTCTGCTTGGCGGAGATAGCACGCCTTGCAACCATCTTGTTCGCTTCGAGCTGATTCGGCACGAGCTGTTCGACCTCCGAGATGCCCCTTGCTGAGTCGGGAACCTCTTTCCATATCATCGGCACGATAGGGTACATGGTCAGACCGTTGCCGTACAGTTCGCCGCCTTTGGACTGCTGTACAGGATGCAGTTTCTCGTACATGACGCTCTGAGTGCATTTACCGACACTGACAATGCCGGTCTCAGGGTCTTTCTCCATGTAGAGCAGGCTCGTTACTTTGTCCTTTACCTCTGCATGGTTGAACAGATTGCCCTGTGTCTCTGCGTCAGGCGTGATGCGGTCTATCTCTTCTTTCGACAGGCCGGCAGCCTTTGCGCGTGCCCTGACGATCTCGGGAGCAAGACGTTCCTCGATTATCAGCCACGGCTGTCTTTGAATGTCTGTTATGTTCTCGTCACCGAGGTGCATGTTGGTGTTGTGGACTATCTGCGGAGACTTGCGCGTGTCACCGCCCTCGCCCCAGTACAGATAGCTGTCACCCTGTATCGCTGCATGTTTCAGTGCCTTCTTGCCTGTCCTCTGCATCTTCGCCTTCTCCCACGAGATGTCGAAGAGCTGATTGCATCTGTCCACGGCATCCGTGAGCTGTGCGTTCATGTCAGAGAACATTGCAGTTGCCTTGGTAGAAGCGATACTCGCTACCTTGTAGTCGATTGTCGGGGTAGTGAAGTTCATGGTCGGCAGATCCGTCATGCCCTCATGCTCTTCCGTAGCCTCCCACTGTCTCCCGACGTACAGTAGCCAGTGCTTCTCGGTACGAACTGCGATAGCCTTGCCCCGCATATACTGCTGAGACTTGTCGTATCGCTCTAATATCTTGTGGATGTCTGTCTTCATTCGTCAGTCTCCGTTTTGTAAATAGTCGCGTTCTCTATCCTCTGCAGCATGATCTCCGTATCAGTCGGTTTATGCGGCTTTGGTTTCGGCTTCGGTGCGACCTGTATCTTCTTTTCTGCGGTCATGTTGTAGCCGGTTATGAATGCTGTTATCGTCATTACCGGCAGCAGCGCCGCAAGTATTATCACTGCGATATACATGATGCGAACCTCTCGTTAAAGCATTGTTTTATGTGGCAGATCGGTGATCTTCATCAGCAGCAGACGCCAGTACACATAGCCTGCTTCGGCCGATGTGTTATAGACGTACACCCTCATTGCGTCGTCAACGATCTTCACGCAAGGGTAGACGTCAGAGCCTTCCACTTGCACGTAGTATTGCGGATAGATAATATTTCTTACCGCTGTTGTGCCCTGCTGTACGCTCAGAACGGAGACATCATCCCACGATTCGACAGGAAATCCGAGAACATTGAGGTTCTGTATAGAAATGCTCTTATAGTCTGTGTCGTGCCCCGGAACTACGCCCAATGTCGATCCGGAGAGGACAAGGAACTGACCGTCCCCAACGACCTCGCCTTCGAGTTCTGTTATCAGGCCATCGACTTCTGTTTTCGAGTACGTGTTTTGGTCGAGGTCGTAAATGCCCTGCTCGATGTGGTTCAGATGCGGGGCGTTGACCTGTGACTCGCCATTGACCCATGTATATTTTTCGTAACTCATAATCTCTCCTTATATCGGGTTCAGACTGCCGTGCCCGCGTTTTGCGCGGCGCTTTTTCGCCCATTGAGGGAACAGTCTGTCCATAGAGTTTTCTTTCTGCTTCTCAGGACGCGTGCCCCGCTGATAGATAAGACGGTTGAGTGCCTGTGACATCGCATCGACCTGGTCGTCGTGGATGCCGTTAGGGAAGGTCGAACATTCCTCGATGAACTCGGCAGTAAACCGCTTATTCTTCGGCAGATGCACGTTGCCGGACTCTATCGCTCCGAGAACCGCCTGCACACGCGCCATCTTTGAGCCGTTCGGCTGTACCGCTATCACGCCGCTCATTTCACGGCGCAGCATGGTGATGATAGCCGAACCGTTGGCACGATCCTCTATAAGAGTCGTCTTGCACTCGGGGTACATAGCCCGAAGCCGACGTATCTCAAGTATCGTGTCAGGGAAGTTGAGGCGCTTGTCCACCGCGTCTATCAGGTAGATGTCGTGTCTCAGCTTGCCCCAAATCTGTATCGCCACAGGGTCGGACTGTTCCTCGTCTTTGAAGGATGCGTCCACTGACATCACGTACTGCACCATGTCCTCTTCCGGCAGTTCTTCGTACAGATCCCACCAGTCGCGCTCGATGATGTTACCTTCCATCGCGGTCGGTCGGCCTTGAAACAGTGCGTTCCATGCCATCGTGCCCTCGGTGGTGATAAGGCTCTCTTTGAAGCGCGAGAGCCAGTCGTTGCCCTTCCCGATCTCAGGACACAGCGCATCGCCCACTTTACGCTTGTAGGATGTGAACTGTGTCAACAGGTCAGTCGCCGGGTCTTCGCACTCGCAAGGGAACCTCAGCAGCTTGATGTCCTTTTCCTCGGCAAGAAGCCTGCCTGCGAGGTCGTCCTCATGCCACCGTGTCATGATCAGAATTATCTTTGTGCCCTTCTGAATACGAGACTTGATGGACATCTGCCACTCGCTGTAGATAAGATCACGCCTTGATTTGGACATCGCCTCCGCACGGTTCTTGACAGGGTCGTCGATGATGATAAGATCACCCGCGTTACCCGTGATACCCGTTCCGATACCTCTTGACAGCATCCCGCCGCTGTGACCGGCTATCTCGAACTCGACAGCACGGTTTGAGTCTTTGCTCAGCGTGATGCCGAATATATCTTCCCCGAAGTCCGCTATCTTGCGCTTGTTGCGCCGACCGAACTTGATGGCGAAGTCCTCGTTGTACGAGACCTCGATAACACGCTTGTCCGGATGGCGACCAAGATACCAACTCGGCAGCGTCTCCGTGATGGACTGGCTCTTGCCATGCTGAGGCGGTGTCGTGATCACAAGTATCTCGTACGGCTTGTCCGTCTCACGCTCTACAAAGTTCTGCACGTACTTCGTCAGAAAGCCGTGAAACGGAGTTACTTTCCACGAACCGTGGTGCACGTATTTGACGTACTCGCAGTAGTCCGTCTGCAGTATGCCTCTGTATGTTTCCGAAGCACTTACAGTACCCATGCGCTATACCTTCGACTTCCAGTTAGTCGTGACTCTCTTCTTCGCCGATGCGCTCGCCGCTTTCTGTCTGCTCGCAGCCACTCTATGGCTCTTCTGAATGTTGCCGCTGCGCTTACCCGCTGTTCTCGGTCGTGAGCTGTCAAAGGCTTTGCCTGCGGCTCTGAACCCGATCGGCTTCTTTCCTGTCTTTGCTTTAGGCATTTTGCACCTCCATCAAAAGTTTCAGATTTTTTTATAATTTTTTTCGAGACTTCCCTCAGAGACCGTACCCCGTTTTGGGCATACTCCCCCCTTCAAAAAAGCCCCGGAAACACCCCCAACAAAATGACCGCCCTTTCGGGCGGCCGCTCCGCTTCGCTGCGCTTGTGTGTGTTATGTGTTCCGATGCGAAAGTTTCAGTTGCGTTTCGATCTGTGAAAAGTTTCAAGTGGTTTTCGATCTGTGAAAATAATCTATATATATATAGATAAGAAGACCCGGCGGGCGGGGGCTGAA
>JAEIGA010000873.1_pt1 | contig 44734 bp, 34 predicted proteins | sample 9270691 | NCBI WGS metagenome assembly JAEIGA01 (sample SAMN17057246, study PRJNA624740) | gut metagenome | biome: biome; isolation source: fecal sample | host: Bos grunniens | place: China: Xizang | collected 2019
CTCATCGGCAGTATGCTTATCTGAGAGTGGCTTGCGGATGAAGTTCTCATAGATCATATGGGCAAGCATTGCCAACGATGCTGCGAGGACTACTACAGCGACAAAGATTGTGAGTATTGTCTGGCCCAATGGCACTGACTCAGTTGCTGTCTCGATTGTCTCGATAGTATCTACTACCTCATCTGTCTGAGCCATAAGAGGCGTTGCTGCTGCGAATGTACACAAGAGTGTAAAAAATTTCTTCATAGGGATTATAAGTTAAGTTAGTAAAGTGTCCGTCAGTTATATTTAGGGTCTGCCTAATTGTAATTAGGCAGACCCCATACGTCAATAAATTAACGACTAATTACCAGGCTTAAATGTCTCTGACATAAAGACTGATGTTGTAGGACCATTATCAAAGCCCCAAACAACGATTACATACTCATAGAAGCTATTTACAGTGTTGTTGAGCTGTGAGTTAGAGATAGACTTCTCGCCAGTGAAGAGGCGTGGCTGAATCTGAGTGTCGTAATCTGGAATAAGGTATGCGATAAGGTCATCGTATGACTTCTCCTGATCAGGACCATACTGCGATACAACTGACTGTCTCTGTACAGTAACATAGTACTGAGTATTAGGATCAGAAGGTGTAACAGTAAACATTACAGATGAGTTATCTGTGTAGTCGATAGAGATATCGAATGTGCAATCAGATGGAGTAGGAGTTACGGTAGAGAACTCTGCTGTAGCCATCTGCGACACAGCGTTACCCTCTGCATCCAAAGCGATGCAGTAGAATACGTAGTCGGTAGCCCAGCGAAGTTTCATAATGTCGAATGATGCATAGAGAGTATTGTTACCATACTTCATATCGTAGCCCATAAAGTTTGTCCATGGGCTGTCGTATGATGCTGCGTAGTCCTCCCAGATGCTGCGACGCTTTGTGAGAATCTCCTCTGTAGTAGTTGCCGCAAACTCCTCAGCAGTATAGATACCGAAGATGTAGCCGTCCTCAAGCTCAGTAGCTACAGAGATTATAGCATCACGCCAAGTGATGTCGCTAACTGAGATAGTGAAGAGACCATCAGATGGCACTGGCATAGTGCGTACATCCTTATACTCAAGGAATGTAGTAGCCTCAACTAGCTCTGCATCGTAGCCGAAGGCAACAACGTAGTACTCTGATTCAGGGTTAAGACCCTCGAAGGTGATAGACTGTGAGCCGGTGTAGAGGCTGTCGGCTGTTACGTTTGCCAATACCTCATAGAAGTATGTTGCTCCGTAGTCATCGCCAAACTGCTCCTTGGTGATGCAAGCGGCGTAGAATGTAGCATCGTCGTAGTTAACATCTACGTTACAAGTTACGCTCTCGTGTGTAACATCCTCAATCTCCAACCAGAGTTTCACCTCGCGTACAGCAGCCTGTGGCTGGAATGCCTCAGAAACATATACCTCTGTTGTAGGACCATCGTTGAAGCCCCAAACAACAATCTGGTACTCGTGGAAGGTGTCGACCTTCTTGTTAATAGACTCATTAGTGAGTTCCTGAGTGCCATTGAAGATGAATGCTGCAATCTGCTCATCTGTCTTGCCAAATGTCAAATCCCAGATCATATCCTCAAAAGACTCCTCTTTACCCTCGCCAAAACGCTCAACATAACGCTTATCCTGGATAGATACAAAGTAAGGATCGTCGTTGCTTGCGTTAACGGTGAAGGCTACGCTTGACTCTGTAACCTCGCCAAGAGCAACAGAGAAGTTGTTCGATGATGCCTCAGGTGTTGTAGTGGCAAACTCAGTAACAACAACCTGTGTTGTCTGATAACCCTCATCGTTCATACCGAATGCGTACATAACATACTCAGTACCCCAACGCAAGTTATAGTACTCTTTAACGTAGATGGTCTGAGTGCCGCTCTGCTGGTAGATCTGCATATACTTCTGCCAAGTGTCCAAGTTTGGATACTCCTCGATACCATACTCAACGTCGAGCTCCCAGAGGCGGATACGCTCTGCTACGATAGCCTCAGGATTCTCACCATAGAGCTCCTCCCACTTAGACTTCTCCATAAAGTCGAAGATGTACTCCATCTCGTTGTTTGAAGGCTTGATGTCGACCCACGCATCACGCCAAGTAGCACTGCTATCGACATACTCAGCCTCAAGAGTCTCGTTGATCTCGAAGTCAGCAGTCTTGATAGCGTCGCTAAGGATGTAGTCAGTAGTGTAGGTCTTAACCTCAGCATCGTAGCCAAAATAGAGCACCTTATACTCGCTCTCTGCGTTAAGCTCCTCGACTGTGATAGTCTGCTTACCGGTGTAAGCCTCCTCCATAGTCATAAGTGCGGCAGCAACAGCCACATCACGCTCCTCGGCAACCTCAGCAACAGGAAAGAGCTGTGCGTAGTAGGCTGCATCATCCTTATTTGGAGTGATAGTGAAGGTAATAGATGATGATGTCACCTCACCAGCACTGAACTGAAACTCGAGCTTTGCATCTGGTTCTGGACCTGGGCCCGGAGTTGGCTCGTCAGTCTCCTTACAAGATGTTGCGAGCAACATCGTTGCCAACAACATCCACATTGAGTGTGTAAAGAATCTTCTCATAATTTTTGCTATTTTAAATTAGTTATTTACTGTGGCATAGCCCCTGTTGTGAATGGGAAGACATTGAGCTTTGTAGTAGCACCATTCTCGTCCATACCGAATACAAATACTGCATACTCACGCTCAGGCTTGAGCAATATCTCACGCTCTGTGAAGCAGTCAAACTCATAATCACCGCTCTTAAACATCTTTGGCAACTCTGACGATGGCTTCTGAGCATTGTAGAGAATCTGGTTCATAATGTAGTCGTCATCGCTGCGGCCATCGTTATCCTCTGTGAAGTACCAGTCGTACCAGCTCTTGTTTGTGATTGTTGCGAAGTACTTCTCCTCCTTGTTTGATGGGATAATGGTAGCATTGGCTCTGAAGCCACGAAGAGGACCCTCCGATGTCTCCTCCTCATACCACTCTACATCAACGTTTGGAACCTCGAATGTCATATCTGATGGCTCTGGTGCTGCAGTCTTGAAGGTGCGGCGTGTGATATTTGTTGTCACCTCACCCGATGTTGTCACACCATAAGTCCATACAAGATACTCAGTATCCCACTCGGCAACGAGCAAGAAGTCGTCGGTGCTATATGTGCGTGAACCCGTGTTGGTATCAAACTCAATCATCTCCTCGAGAGTGATGCCATACATCTGCGATGCGTAAGCCCAATATGAGTAGTCGTACGAGAAGAGCTCATAGTCGCTTGAGTGCTGGTAACGCTCATAGTTATCCATTGTGTAGGTCCACACGAAGTAGCGAAGGTCCTCAGATGGAGGCGTTACAGTAATTTTAGCCGACATACCCTTCACATCAGAGATCTCAAGACCAATCTCCTCTGGAGCGTCGGGAGTAGTGATACGCTCCGAGAAGAGCACGTCACCCACCATCTTGCCTGTTGACTCATCATAGACAAAGTAGACAACCTTGTAGTGTGAGTGGCCGATAAGCCCTTGGAAGGTAAGGGTCTGTGTGCCAGTATTGAGCAGTTGCTCAAAGTAGTCGCCATAGCGAATATCTACATAGATCTCCACAGCGTCGCGATCCATAAATTCCTCAGTGTCGGGATGAAGGAATGCGTAGTAGGTATCGTCCTCCGACTTGGGAGTAATTGTCACCTCGACAGAGTCGTACTCGAGAGCCTCAACCTCGAACGACACATCACCGACAACAGGAGTAGGTGCTGGCGTAGGCTCCTCAGCCTCCTTGCCGCAACCAACCATTGCAACGAGTGCAAAGGTTGCAAAAACCGAAAACAGGTTTCTCAAAGATTTGTTCATTTTTGTGTAGTTGTTAGTAAAATTTTTAAAAAATGTTTTATAACCTAAGCTTCAGCCTCTTAAAAAGAGTCATTCGCAATACAAAGATAATATTATTTCAGCAATACAACACCAATAAAATTGAAAGTTATCAACAAACTATTCAAAAATAGAGCAAAAAAAGAGTTGCCCAACAAACTATGCGGACAACCCCTTCGCTGCAAAAGTGCAACGGGCTATGTGTATGTGTTACTACTCTATATCCAGATTGAACATATGTCGATTACCAGATGAGTCGATAGCGTAGTTACCCTCAATCGTTGGATCACAACTGCTCTCGAACTCAGCCAAGATATGGCCAGTAGCATCAATAATACGATAGGTGCTCTCGCTGTAGTTCTTAAGCATAAAGATACCTGGGATATTGAAGCTAAGGCCCGAGTAGCCCTGATAGTCGATAATATTATCGTACGCCTGGCTAACAACCTCGCCCTCGGTATTGATAAAGAAGTAGCCATCACCCTCAGAGACTGGTATCACACCGCAATCGAAACGACGAGCATAGCTAATATCATACTTACAAGGGATGACAAGTTCGAGGTTCTCGTCGATAAAGCCATACTTATTACCATCGTAGACCAAAGCACGTCCCATACTCATAGGATATACACGCACCCAAGGACAGGCCTTGATAGCCTGGAAGCTGTCGAGATCGACAAAGTAGCGACCACTCATATTATTCTCGTCGAGTGAGATAACAACAATATTATCGGTCACACCCTCAGTTGTAAACCAACCGACAAGTGTCTCCTCGCCATCGCGTGTGACAAGATAGTTGTTATTATCGTGGTAGCCCATAGCATATTTTGGGGTGATGAAACTACCCAACGACTTACCATCATTGCCATAGAAATCGCGGTAGCCGATCTGCATAGAGTCACTAAAATATACTCCCTTATTCTTCTGCTGAAGGTTGCCATCGAAGTCGTAGATATCGCAATAGAAACCCGTATCGCCGCAAGCATCCTCGATATAGGCCTCATAGTAGCTCTTCGACGTGTCGGCAACAGCATATATCTCCTTATCATAGATTGTTACCATCTGGTAGTTATGAGACACAACAGTGTGCCCCTCAGAGTCGATTACGCCCCACTTACCAACGAGCTTCACCACAGCTACATTGCGATAGGTGGTAAACTCCGAGAGCATAAAGTTGTTGTAGAGTGCTGGGCCATACTCGGCACGCTCGGCACCATAGCGAGCCTCAATAACCACATTACCCTCGAGATCCATATAACCTGTCAGTCCATCCTCGTTGGCAAAGTGTAGGAGCGTAACATCGGCAATATCAGGAGTAATGATGTAGCGGCCAGTGTACGCATAGATGTATCGAAGCATCTCGGGATAGAAGCTATCGTAGCCATTAGCCCTAACATAGGCCACAAAGTCGGCGACACTACCCTGCTCGATGATCTTTGCTCGCTGCAACTTCTCGCGAGCCTGAGAAATCTGTGAGACATAGGGGTAGTAAGCAATGAATGCCTCAAGAGCCTCACAGGTAGACTGCAACATAGGGAACTCGATGTCGGCCATCGTCTGCTTGATGCTCTCCATATCCTTGTGGTCAGGATACTCGGCAACAAACCACTTCATATCTGCGAGATTATCGCCCTTAAAGATGCGATCGTAGCGGTGCTGCATAAGACGATTAGCAACCTTATCGACATTAGGATAGTGCGGATAATCGGCAATGAAACCCTCCATAATAGCCTCATCGCTCGATGCGAGAGCCTGCTCATAACGAAGCAGAGCAAGGTGCGACGCTACATCTGTGCGGTACTCAGACTCAGGATATGTCGACAAGAAGTAGTTACACTCATCAATAGAGCGACCATCAATAGCATTGCGATAGCGACGCCTCTCCAAACAACTCTCGAGCTCTCCACAACGAGGATGACCACCACGACGAGCAAGGTCGAGATAGAGAACATAGGTACGCTCATCATCACACGATATGACATAGTTGCACGAGCCATTCTCGACGTGAAGGATAATGTCGTCCAACGTGACATCAAGACCCTTGAACATCTTAGCCACATCCTCAGAGCCTCTAATGGCGTCGAGATTATTTACAAGAATCTCGTAGCCACGAATCTTGTCGATACCCGCCTGGCCACTCATATTGAGAAGTGCCGCTTCGGCCAGTGAGCAGGCCGCAGGCATCTTCTCGAGACTCTTGTCGCTAATCTTCTCGAACTTTTCGACACTCTTATATAGATCACCCGCCGCGACACTCTTAATCACGGCCTTAGGAGTTTGTGCCTCCACAGATTGCAGCGTAAAAAGCACTGCCAAAAATGTTATAACACGTTTCATATACACTGTTTTTAATCACCATTCTTACCAAATATAAGTGTCTTGACACCATTAGCCCACTCAATGACACCCGCTACGCTATGGATAGAGGTGAGCCTGTCTGATGAGTAGCGTCCCGACTGCAATGGCTGATACTCAATAGCCACAACGATATCGTCGTTAGAGTCAATAATACCACACTTTCCATCCTTCGAGACCTTATACAGACCCTTGTGGCCTGTCAATGGGGCGATATCGTCGTAGTTCTTGCTCACCTGCTTGCCAGAGGTGTCAATGAGATAGCCAACACCACCCTTGATGACAGCAGCAGTACCGCAACTGAAGCTAAAGGCACGATCGTAACGCTCCGAGATAGCCGCCGAGAGGCTACGATTGACATAACCGAAGCTATTGTCGACATACTGCACAAGGATCATATCGTCGCAAATAGGATACATATCACGGAACTTATCTTTCGAGATAATTGATTGGCGGTCAAGGTCGATGACACAGCGATTACCGGTAGATATCGACTCTGCCATAATGACATTATCAAATATAATCTCGATGTCGTAAGAGCGGAAATTGAGTGTCACAACACTGCCATTACGTGCAATGACATTTATTTTCTCATCGTCCTTAGCCTGAAACCAACGATAGTTTGGCGTGAGCGTGTGGAAACCTCCGTAAGCCGTACCTATAAACTTACCATTCACATAGATACTCTTCTCCAACTCGCTGTACGTATCTTTGATACTCACAGTGGTACTAAACCAGCTGGTATCCCAATTTTTGTAGTGAGCAACACCCGAGCCAGTGGTGTAACTACGCTCACCCTCAAGCTTTTTACCGCTATAGTCGTAGGCATCACAGAGATATGTCGTATTCCGCCACTCGCTACCACTACCCGACTGGCTCTCGATAACACAGGCAACCTCGTCATTCAGAAATGCCACATCCCTATACGACGTGGGGATAACCTCCTCACCACGACTATTGATAGCTCCATACTTACCATCCTTGACGACGATAGCAAGACCGCGACTCTTGAGGCACTCAAAGACTGCACCACCCCTATCGCTAGGAATACCAAGGCCAATGTATCCACGTAGCTCATACTTCGGACTGACAACAACGCGGCCATCAGTAGAGATATATCCAACTCGGCCCTCCTCGTCGCGGAAACGCACGAGCGACACCTCGCGAATATCGGGAGTGAGTATGAGATAACCATATTTCTGAGCAATAGCACGCTGCATACGGGTATAACTACGATCATAGCCGTGCTTAGATATGTAGCTAAAGATCTCGGCAATGTTGGCACGCTCGATAATCATAAAGGTATTGATGCGACTCTTAGCCTCGCCTGCCTGACGCACCGAGGGGTAATAGGCCACAAAGGCCTCGAGAGCCTCGCGGCTATCCTCAATCAGTGGGTACTCGATGTTTGCCATCATCTGCTTAAGTCGCGAAATATCTCGGTAGTTGGGATAGAGATCCACGAACCATCGCATCTCGTCGATATTCTCCGAGCGTGACACACGCTTATAGCGGCTCTCCATAAGGCGATTATGCACATCGTTAAGACGGGGATAGCTGGGGTACTCAGCAATAAACTGCTCCATCTCCTGCTCTACAGTGCTCCTCATAACCCTATCGTAACAGATGTCGGCACGCAACTTAGCAACAGCCTCGCCATACTGCGACTCGGGGAACTCGGCCAAGAACTTATCGCAAGCATCAACACTACGCTCACGAACAACAGCATCATAGGACGAAGCCTCGACACGACTGCGAATCTCATCGAGACGTGCGTGACCGCCCTTGAGAGCAAGGTCGAGATAGTCGCGATACTTCTGCTCACGATTGTAGGCCACAACCGCAGCTAAGGAGTTGTTCTCGACCATCTGAATCATAGCCTCGAGCGTAGTGTCGCCACTCTTGAACACCTTGTCGAGGTGCTCCGACGAGCGTATAGACTCGATATGCAAGGCCAACATCTCATAGCCTCGCATCATATCGTTAAGACTCTGACCATCCATAGTGAGCAGTGCCGCCTCAGCTAAGATACACATCTCGGGCATCTCACTGCGGGTCTTGAGATTTATCTTCTCGAGCCTCTCCATAGCCTTGGCCTTGTCGCCCTCAGCAATACTCTTGAGGACTACACGCGGCGACTGGGCATCGACCGCAACGGCCGCCATAACCATCAGAGCAAATATTATCGTTACTCTCCTTACCATATCACAAAGCATTGTATAGACAAATATTCAAACAAAGGTATAATTTTTATTTGTGATTTCCAAAAGTTAATTATAAATATAGGTAATCTACCCCACTCATCTCACCTAAATAACGCTAATCGGGCATCACAACTTATCTCTTGTCACAAAAAAATAGCACCAATACTACCATATAGAGGCTTTTTTAGGACCCAAAATAACAACTATGCCTCAATAAAGTGAAGTTTTTAACCAGAGAACACCACAAAATATGTCGAAAAGCAGAGTGACGAAGCAAGAAAATCGACAAAAATCGGGGATGATTGCGGAAAAGTGGAGTCGAAAAACGGTGCAAAACGAGATTTTTGGCAGCTTTGGTAACTGCCCTAAATCAAGAAAATCAACAAATCGCTGCCAAAACACCGAAAAAAGCCAAAAATAACCCCAAAATTTTTACTCGTATAACACACTGATTATCTGCACCTTAAATTTTATCATCAAAAAAAAGTTACAAAAAAGTGAAAAATTTTCTTAAAAATATTTTGCAGATTAAAAAAAGTGTCTTATCTTTGCACTCGCAATCAGAAAGATAGCAAACGCCTCTTTAGCTCAGTTGGTAGAGCACGACACTCTTAATGTTGGGGTCCAGGGTTCGAGCCCCTGAGGGGGTACGAAGGACGGAAATCACAACGATTTCCGTCCTTTTTTCGTATAAATACGCTTGGTTTGGCGGCGTTCCGTGGCGGAATTAGGGATCAGTCGTAAATTCCGGTGGGGAGTGAAAATATTAAGCAAAAATTGTAGCTAGCCGAAATATAAAGAAAGGTATATCAGCAACACCACGGAACTGATTTCTAAATGCCTTGACTTTTGCATTGAAACTCTCGGCCGAGGCATTAGTTGCTCGGTTCTCAAAGTAGTTGGCAATAGTAGCGTAGTTATTCTGCATTGTTTGGATTACGGAGTTGAAGAATTTACAGTTCAGCTTTTCCACCTCATCGTACCAGCGTGCAAGTTTTGTTAGTGCAACACTCTTATTGCACTTGGTGTTAAATATCTCGGTAAGTTTCATCGACACATCATAAGCCTCCTCTATTGCAGGATATTCTCTAAACAGTATCTCAGCTCTACGCTTTTGCGACTCTGTCCACTTAGAGTGGTGTTTCATCACGATATGACGACTACGAGCTAGGAGCTGTCGACGAGTATCGCCATATAGTAGTCTTAGGTAGCAAAAATTGAGGCTAAAATACAAAATCCAAGAACAAATACCTGAGTATCAACGATTAACGCTGCGTGTTTTTATTCATTTTTGTAACTCACTGATAATCAGCACTATGAAAAACTCGCAAATCAATCAATTGTAAGTACCTGATAATCAGCACTATTTTGAGTCGAGTGCGGAAAAATTTTAAGCACAAAAATTTGGTCACGCCCCTATTATGAGCTAACTTTGCACTAAGAAAACCACGACAAATACTAACTAAAAATATTTAAAACTATGAGAACAAAAAATCTTTTTTATCTACTACTTGCTCTACCCCTTATCCTTGTATCGTGCCACAAAAATAGTGATGATGTGGACAAAACTCCTGCCTCGAACTACGATGTAACATTAGAGGCAGAATACCTCTTGGCAGAGTATTGGGGCGACGAGTTCTCGCCAGGCGTGGACAACTACTCTATTATTATTGCCGAGAACAAGTTTTCTATGGACTTAGGAGGCGGATCTCTATCTGAGGGCTCATACTACTGTCTCGACATATATACACCCGTAACCGAGGATGGCAAGATTCCTGCAGGCACATATAATTTAGATATGAGCGAGGGCTTCGCAGAGTGGACAATAGATGGTACAAATAGTAGCTATATCGAGGTTGACTCAAATGGCAATTTCATCCCCGACGAGGAGGGTATCGCCATTAGCGAGGCGGCACTCGTCATCAAGGATAACTATGCTGAGCTTACTGCTGTCATTGAGGGCAAAACACACTTTGTGACCTTCTCGGGCAAGTTTGCAAGAGTTGACTCGACAAACGAGGGTGGCGACGTTATCCGCGAGACAACACTCATAGATGATGTGGAGGTTGAGAGTGACACAGCTATGTTCATAGCAGTAATAGAAGATGATGTTGCCCTTATTATTGCTACTGAGAATGTTGATGATAATGGTGCTGCATTTATACTCCAAGTAACGTTAGCCGATGGTAGCGACTCAATCTCAGGTAACTATAGCGTAGCTGATGGCACATTGAGCACAGGCTCATACGACAGTGAAGGTATATTGGGCTCGTGGTACTTCAATATTGTTGATGGCGATCTTGGCTATGCCTATGCAGCGATACAGGATGGATCGGTGGCATTCGTTCAGGAGGGCGAGAGCTGTCATATGACACTCAACTGCAACGATGCCGAGGGCTACACCATCAAAGCGACAATGAGTGGTATGCTTTTTACCGAGAGTAGTGCAGCCCAGGCAATGCTAACGAAGTTCTGTCTATAGCTGAGTATAAGTACTCAAGTGAGAAGCAAAACCACATCGAATAAGAGTAGCTAAATAGAGTACGACATTATTGCTCGACGAGCCTAAACCGCAGGTGCAAAATCTGTCTGGCCTGATGCACAACGCATTACAGAGACTATCCTGGGGAAGGGACTGAAAGATGAGAGTATATAGACAAAGGAGGCAAGCACTTGCCTCCTTTGTCTATATACTCTGTTGTCGAACTACCGACTGTTATCTGAAGCTATAGCCGTATGGTTCGTGGGGATTTACACCGTCGTAGTAGTCGTAGAAATTGTCGCACCTGCCTCGCACATACTTAGCCTTCTGGGTGTCAGGATACTGCTCGACAATGGTTTTGAAGTTATCGAGCTCAAAGTTAATATTGGCGGCCACCTCAGCGTCGGTAGCTGTGGCACAGGCCGCTGCAATCATCTGCTCGCACTTATCGAAGGCCGATGTGGTGTACTTATCACTAAGCCAATCACGCTTCTCAGCAGTAACGCAACCCCAATAGGAGACGCCTCTGTAGTACTGGGTTAGTGGCCAGCACCAATCAAACGAGTTGCGTAGGCCGACAGCAAATCGCAGCATTAGCACTGCTCTCTCATTGGGGTTAGGAGAGTTATTAATCCTCTGCTCCATCCAATGCATCACGCGAGCAAACTCAAGACGCGTGTCGCAATTTGCAGATTTAGGCTTTCGCTTGATGCTAAACGGATTGTACCTCATTTTAACATTGAGATGGCCGCTATTGTAGGCATTGCTCACATTCGACAGATACTTAACAGCCTTGTCATAATACATCTCACGCAGCGATTGCGTGCCGACTATATCGTTAAGATAGTCACCCTCGGTATAGCCACGAGCATTAAGATAGCGGTCGAACTCAGACTGTGGAGCAAACACATTCTGCACATACTTCTCAGCAGAGTTAAGGCCAAGGCTGTCGATCATCTCGAAGAAGTGGTTGCAATAGTCGTGGTCATTGTGCTTATTTTTAGCATAGCGGAACTCCCTAAGCGTAGAGCCCTCGATTAGCTCATAACGATAGTAACTCTTATCCCAAATCATCTTATGGTAGTCCTTCATATTGACAAGGCCATACAATCGGTTGTCTGCCATATTCGCAAGCTGAAGTGCACGTGTCGTCTTGCCCACCTTTAACATTCGTGGGCACACCTCGGCAAGCACAATTCTGCGTAGTATATCGTTCCAATAGTAGTAGCTCCAACCACTTTTCATACAATGTCGTTGTGCTGTTACGATGCGAACTTCATCGGTGATGTTGCCTGCAACCTGCGAGTCGAGCCACTTGAGCTGCTCAAACAACTTTGCCTCATAGGCACTGTCATAGGTCGAGAGTTTAGCATCGAGGTAAATACGCATAACCTTTATCGACTCGGCAATATATTGCGATGCTTTTGCCTTCTCAGCCAAACTCAAATATTGTTCGGCTTTGGTTGTCTCACCGACCAGATCTGACAAGAATGCAGACGTATAGTACCACATCGCAGTGTTGTCATCTCTGCACTCGCGTGCTTTCTTGAGAGAGTATGGTAGTAGCATCTCCACAGCCTCTTTACGCACTCTATCCAACTCTTCAAAATATCCACTTCCCATCCAACACGACACATAGCCTTCGGGCTCGATGCTACGGATGTAGGTTTGAAGCCTCTTTGTTATATAGGGGCTGTTTGGTGCATACTCATAGACCAAATCCAACGCTTGGCACATAGTGAGTCTCTCGCCCTCACGATTAGCACAAAACAACATCGACTCGACATCGCCAATCTGAGCAAAATACTCAATCGCCCTGTCCAAGCGATTAAGACGAAACTCCGCACCAGCAATATATGGATGTATCAACTCTCGCATTTGATTATCCGCGGGAAGCTTCGATGCCTCACTCTCCCACAGATCGACACACTCTTGGTAGCGTTGCATCGAGAACAATGCACGAACTGCCTGCAAGAGATAGCGGTCACGCAACCTCGCATCATCGGCCGACAAAGCCCTCACCACGACCTCCTCGATGGTCATCCTCGCACCGATCTCCATTGTTGGGTAGTACCAACGTGAGTTGCGTTTGACTCTAATATGCTCGTTGGTCTTGGCAAGCAACAGGAAATCGAGAATGGCACTATCCCTTTTTGTAATCCACTCCACAAACTTGTTGTCGTACTTTATTGTGCGATTGTCGTATATCTTCTCGAAGTCGGCAAGAGACATTGTGTAGACCACCTCATATATATCCTCAAGTGGTATGGTTGATGAGGTAAGTCGCTGCCAATCAGCACAGTTTCTACCAGAGCCAGGATAGCACCAGTCTATGTTGAGCTCTGGCTCTGAGATTGTCGGATGAACCCTATACATATGGTAGCCAGCGGGGCCATACCAATCATCCCAACAAGCGAATGTCAGGTTTGTAACAAATAGTGCAACTGCACTAATAAGCAAGTATTTTAGCGATTTCATCATCGGTGTAGTTGTTAAGTTGTGTTTGGTCTAAATGGTATAGAATATTACCGCACTGGGGCTTACCCAATCTCTGCTCTACTAAGGCCTTGACCTTGATAATCTCCGAGGCTGTGGCTCTTTCACGTCGGACGTGCTCATTCTCACCTGCTACCGCATCTTCTGAAACGATAGCCTTGAACTCATCGCCCCTAAATTTCACACCCCAGCCGAATGCAGGATAGGCATAGCTGAGAGGAATAGGATATTGACCATCTTTAACAAACTTTCGCACATCGGCGATATCAAGTATCGAGTTCCGCGTGTCGCGATTGTTCAGGTCTCCAGTGTTATAGAGCATCAACACACCCCTATCTGCCGGTGGTGCAGACTCTTGAAGCTGATGCAATCGAACAGTTATGCTCAAATCTATACCCCTCTCGCGAAGAGATTGCTGGACAATGCCACACAACGTCTCATAAACACCTTTTGATGTTGAAGTCCAATCGCAGTCAAGTTGCAACTCACCTATCTTGCCGCAATTGTTGTATCGACACATCGCCAAAGTTCGCTCGACGATAAGTTCAGCAAACTCCGCCTCGCGGCCACACATCGCACGCAACGCATCGATGGTGATATATACGACGGGGACAACCTCAACACCACTGGGCACAGGCGACACAAACGTAGTTGTTGCAATAGGCACAATGTCGGAGACTCCTGATAAGAAGTTGTGTTCTGTTGCCACGTCGTACATCTTAATATAGATGCGTTCGACGTTGTGGTTGCTCAAGAATTGGGCCTCAGCATCATTGACATCAAAGGTAGTCTTCCAATGATATATTGAGTTCTTTGACTCTAAAATAGTGTCGCTTACGCTACTACATCCAGCAACAAATAGTGCCGCGACAAGTACCAGACATATTTTAAAAATTTGTTTCATACGTTTCGATATTTCTGTTTTGCAAAGTTAATAAATTATACTCGAAATCCCATAACACCGCCATCAGTCACATAAAAGGCGATGGATTTTATTGGTAGAGACTGCGTGTAGCTATCTTTTGTTTGTATGTATGATTATTTCGGCATTACATTCTCTTAGTTTGCTGTTTAAATATAATTAGTTAAAACGGTGCATCCTCTTTGCAAGCATATTTGTGGCGTTCTCCTGGAAATCTTAGCCCTATCTCGAGGCTATCGACCTCTAAGCCTAAACGCTCAACCATAGGCTGAAGCTCTTCAACCATCTCCTCACATCGTCTTTCCGCCCATGGATGCTTCCACAGTAACCACCTCAAATGATCGGGAAAGTTCTGCTCAGCAATTTTGCAGTACATAACCCATATATCGTTCAGCACTGGCGACACTTCACTCTTTCTACATACCTCGGCCAATGCCGCTTTAAGTTTTGCTCTAACCTCCAAATCCCATTTATAGAAGTACAACAGCTCTTTTTTGAGTCCCATCTCCTGCATAGCATATAATGCCGTAGAGATATCACGAATGAGCCGAACAGAGATAGAGGTGTTAACATCACTAACATACTCTGTCTCAAACTCAATAATATGGTAGCTATTCTCTGGCGTAAGTATCACATCCGTGATATCTCGGAATAACTCTTGCAGCATATACTCTCCATTGGCCTTATGTCTAATGGCGTCGAGAACTCTATAATGCTCCCATTTATTACGAAACTTCTTCGCATCTATCGTAAAGTCAGGATGGTTACCCAGCCTCATCGCCACGAGAAGATAATCGTATGACGAGAGATCGTCGAGATGCTCCCATATGAACTTCTCGTCGGCATACTTAATGACATACTCAAGGCCGATATCAGAGTCACACTCTATATAATTTTGCTTTAGCTCATTAACCAATAGCTTACCCCAAGTGTCATTAAAATACGGATATAGCCAAAGGATATAATCTGTGCATATTAGTGCTTTGAGTATTCGCTTTTGATCTTGGAAAGATATATGCTCAAAACTATCGCATATCTGGTCAGCAGCCATTGTGTCACCGTGCTCCTTGTAGAGTTGTAGAAGTTCGCTGATTGACTTATTGCCACCCTCATTCTTCCACCGTGTGCGTCGTATCTTCCTCAACACTTGGTCGATAGCGTGCCAATCGTATGTAGGTTTATTCTCCATTAGATTGGAGACGGCCACATATAACGAAGATAACTCCTCGTCAGGCATCTGTTCGACAATGTTGTATATCGAACAGATCTCAGGCTGCGTAACGGGCCTCTTGAGTTGTGATATTATATAGTCGTTGATGTTATCCATAACGCATATTTTTATTGTTACAAAGATACAACTAAATATCGAACTCTTTGTTTGCGGAACTCTTGATAAAAAAGAAAATGTTGCTTAACTTTGTAGAAGCATCTGGTTGGATGTAGCGATTTATTGATAAATAGATGGTATATTTATAACAAAATCATGGATAAAGTATACGTATTTGACTTGGACAACACATTGATTGCAACAGATATAGCTAATAATCTCGCATATACTGAAGCTATAAATTCAGTTATGAAGAGAAAGTTTGTTATTGATTTTGTCAAACGATTTACCAGAAGCGAATTAAATAAATTAATTCCGCACTTATCACAAGAGCAATATGAACATATAGTTGCACTTAAAGAGCAAGTATTTGGTTTGTACATTTGTAAAACGACATTAAATGAAAATTTAGTTGATATATTAAAACAACTGTATGAGTATGGAGCACATACTATTCTTTTGACTAATAGCCACTCGGAAAGGGCTACTCAGCTATGTTCATACTATAAAATATCTCACTATTTTGCTCAATCCTTTTATTACGAAGATTGTAGAGGTGATAAATATTCATTTCTCAAATCTAAAGGCTATAACATAGAGTCTATTATCTTGTATGAAAATGATGACTATTCCATTCAAGAGGCGATTGGGGAAGGTATTCATTTAGAGAATATAATTAAGGTACATTTTAAAAATATGGAGCAATTTACAATCCTATCGCGTGATAGTTGGTGTCGTTCAAGAGAAGGGGGGTATAAGAAATGTCTTCATCAGGATATAACGGCTTTTTATCATCAAAACTATCAAGGAGGACATGGAAGGTATAGGATTAATGGCACAATCGAAAACCTTATTTGCACATTTAAGAATGATGTTACCACATATACTAAAGATATTCTATGCAATGCTGTTTGGAGATTAATTGATATACTGAAAACAGACTTACCTCAGATACTATTAAGATGTAACTGCGGAAATCTTAGAGTTTGCGTTGTCCCTAGAGCGAAAAGGGAGCAATCCTATCGTTCAGACCAACAATATTTAAGATCTACAATTAAATATGTAATAGAACGTTTACAAGGTTTTGAAGATGGTACGCATGATATTATAAGACACACAGATACATTAACAACGCATAGATCTCGCAGTGGAAACGGAGGCGAAGGTGAAAGTCCATATGTCGGTATAACGAAGGCAACCTGTAATATCTCAAAAGATGTACGAGATAAAGATATATTACTGATTGATGACCTATATACAAAGAGTGTTAATATAGACGAAGATTGTATTCAAGCTCTGCTTGATAGTGGAGCTAGACGAGTTATATTTTATTCTATTGGTAAAACATTATTAAGGCAATGATATGAAATATTCAGAAAATGCATTAAATATCCTAACAGTTCGCACATTTCCTCAAAAGGGACCTGCGTGGATAAGCAAAAATTTACGAGGCAATGAAGACTTATATACCATATGCCAACTACTTGATACTAATTCTGATGAGTTTTTACGTCGAAGATGCATAATAGAGAAGAGCGTTCTTAAGTTAATGAATTATGCTGATGGTTTAGTGGCATTTGGCGATTCTGATTTCCCTATGATTCGAGGAACTGTCAAATCTGCAGATAAACCATTCGCAATATTCTATAAAGGTGATATTGAGCTTCTTCACGAAGATAATCTTAATATTGCTGTGATAGGATTATTAAATCCCGATAGTAAAATTGAGCAAATAGTTAGGTTGGTAACCTCTGAGATTCTCAAACATAATGCTACAATTGTCAGTGGTCTTGCTCTAGGTTGTGATTCTATTGCACACAAAACGACATTAGAAAAAGGAGGAAAAACGATAGCAATTCTCCCCAGTCCTCTAGATAATATTCAACCCAAAGAAAATATAGAGCTAGCAAACCAAATAGTTGCTAATGGCGGATTACTAATAAGCGAATATTACGAAGATCACAAAAGTCGAAATGATATGATTGGCAGATATGTTGTTAGAGATCGACTTCAGGCATTATTCTCAGATGCGGTGCTTCTTACTGCTAGTTATGCTCTAAATGAAGCGGGGAACGATTGTGGCTCAAGGCATGCAATGGAAAAGGCAAAGGTATATGGAATTAAACGAGGTGTTGTTTACAACAACAATAAGCACCATAATATTTCGATGTATGATTTAAATCGTCAGATAATAGCTGATGATAAGGCGGTTATTAGAATAGATTCTGAAAATATGTCTCAGGAAGTTAAGAGACTTGTTGCGAGAAAAGTTGCCAAAACACTATTTGGATAATTAAATACAGTACTCACTTGTTAATTGCTATAACTATGGATAATATCCAATACGATGTTTTTCAAAGTATAATATCCAAGTTTAATTAATAGTAGTTTTTTGTCTATGAAACCGATAAAAAATAGAGTCTTTTGCAATGAGTGCAGAAGAACTAAGATGCTTTTTGAAAGCGAAAATAAGGCATTAAACTTTTTAAGGTTCAATGCAGGTGACTTTGAGGGAACTTCACCAACGAGAGTATACTACTGTTCAGCATGCTTTGGTTGGCATGTGACATCACGTGAGGGAGAGTCTTATATCAATCCTTTAACAGATATTGTTGTTGACCAGTTTTATAAAACAAAAAAGTTGGCTGGGACATATGGAGCTGAGACCCTTAAATATGTAAATATCGTTAGAAGTTGTTGTGGAGAAATTAAGAAAGCAAAACGATTTAATGATAAGACGAGAAGGAAATTAGATAATATCCATCAGGCGATGAATGTTTTGGGGACCCGACTAATCACAAGCGATTTTGATTTGCTAAATAGAAGTGTAGAAGAGGTAGCTGAACATATAAATATGCTATCTTTCCAAACCACCTCAAATGGCTCTCCTCAAAATAAACAATAGTCTTTATGGAAACCTTTTGAATCTAAATTTACATTCACATTTTGGGGATGGTAAATTTTGATCGAATTCTTAAACGAATGCTACAGGTTAATACAATATAATTTTGACAAGCTACCGCACAACATACTCGTTCACCGATGAGCAAAAGAAATTATTAAGGGACCTTCTTATATATCTAATTTCACATTATGATTACAAAATAGAAGCTGAGAAGGATACTCCACGTTTTGGATATAGATCTGCAATATGGATATTGCATGAATTATCAAATGATTAGAGTGGCAGATGATACAGAGATGTGGGAAATAGATAAAGTGATTAACCTCTGCAACCCTGTATCTGACGAAGTCCGCAGTAATATTAAACATGGTATTGTGGACACTCAAAGTGGACTTGAAGGGATATTATCACTATATCCTAATGATGTAATCACGGGCTTAAAGGGGGCTATACAATCAGGAGAAATGTATATGGCCTCGACGAGTTCATTTTGTAAACATAATAATGAGCCAATAGTAATAAGAAAATGTAATATTCAAGGGGTATTATTCGAAGATATGGCAGAATAGATTTCGAATATAGACGATGTTATTGTACAAAATATTACCACAATACCCACAAAATACCCCTAAATTTCCGATAAAAATTTTGGCGAGTTTTTTGGTAAAAATCAGTGATTTTTGAGGAATTTTTGGTGGGTTCGATTTTATCGCTAACTATCTCGAAATGAATAAAATAATATAGGAGTCCTTAATTGGACTCCTTATATTTTTTAGTTCTTTTGTGATCTCGGCGGGGTTCGAACCCACGACCCACAGCTTAGAAGGCTGTTGCTCTATCCAACTGAGCTACGAGACCATCCCTAATACACAAGCCAGAGAACGAGCCGAAACCGAGTTCAAAGGCTTTAGCGGTGCAAAAGTAAATAAAATATATCGATTTACAAAATATTTGTGTATCTATGGTGCAAAATTTATGAAATATTCTCCACTCTTGCAGCCATAGCTCATTTGCGTTATCTATTACGCATCAAAACAAAATAGCCTGACAACTCGGTTGTCAGGCTAAAAGCATATTCCGTTCTTCTACAACGCCATCAGCATTAGCAACTGGGCAGTGAGCACACGAAGGAACATAACGACGGGATATACCGTAGCGTAGCCCACAGCAGGCATATCGTTGCCCGATGATGTGCTGGCAAATCCAAGTGCTGGAGGGTCGGTCATAGCACCCGACATAAGACCCATCAATGTGTAGTAGTTGATCTTGAACTTGAGACGTGCGATGAGAGCCACGATAATAAGTGGCAACACGGTGATGATAACACCATAGCCTACCCACTTATAACCACCGCCGACAATAGCATCGACAAAGCCGTCACCAGCACCAATACCAACGGCAGCAAGGAACATTGCAAGACCAATCTCACGAAGCATAAGGTTAGCACTCATCGTTGTATAGGTCACAAGGTGGAAGTGAGGGCCGAACTTACCGAGCAAAATGGCGATGATAAGTGGACCACCTGCCAAACCAAGCTTCACAGGCTGAGGGATATTCATCAACGGAAGTGAGCCAAGCACAACACCCAAAGCAATACCCAAGAAGATAGGCAAGAGGTTTGGATGGTCTAGCTTCTTGAGCGAGTTACCGAGCACCTTCTCAGCCTGCTGAACAGCAGCCTCAGGACCTACGACCATCACCTTATCGCCCACCTGGAGCTCCATACCCTGATAAGGGATAAGGTCGACACCAGCACGGTGAACACGTGTGATATTGATACCGTAGCGAGTACGCAGACGCAAATCTGAGAACTTCTTACCATTGATCTCCTCGCGAGTGATGAGGATGCGGCGAGAGACAAGAGGCGTAGACTGCATAGCTGTAGCACCCCACTCGTCGGCAGTCATCTCTATTGGCTTACCGAAGAATGCGAGGATTGCCTCGCTATCGTCCTCCGAGCAGATAATGCGGAGACGGTCGCCAAGAGTGAGCTTAGAGTTACCATCGGCCATCACAATCTCGCCCGACGAGTGCATAATACGTGACACTACGAACTGACGATTGATGAGCATATGTGCAACGGCGATTGTCTTGCCCTCGAGCATCTCATTTGTGAACTCCACAGAGTAGCGGTGAGGGAGGTTAGTCTCGTTGCTAAGAGCTGCCAAACCCTCGTCCTCCTTCTTATAGTCGACACGCAACACATAACGCATAAAGATCATCGTGAGGATGATACCGATGACGCCCAATGGATAGGCCACGGCGTAACCGAGCGAGATGGTTGGATCGTCGACACCAGTAGCATCCATATATGCCTGCTGTGCAGCACCGAGACCTGGGGTGTTAGTAACCGCACCCGACATAACACCCACCATCGTAGGCAGAGGAGTGCCAGTGATGAGGTGAATGACATATGTTGTGATTGCACCGAGCAGGATGACAAGAGCTGCCAACGAGATGAGCTTCAGACCACCACTCTTGAGTGATGAGAAGAATCCTGGGCCCACCTGCAAGCCGATGAAGAATACGAAGAGAATAAGGCCAAACTCCTTGATAAAGTGGAGTGTGTCGTGGTGGATAGAGCCAGCATCGAGGAAGTGGCCCGCGAGGATACCGGTGAAGAGTATCCACGTCATACCGAACGAAACGCCCTTGATTTTTATCCTGCTGAGGGCAATACCCGAGGCAATGACCAACGCGAGGATAAATATGGTGTGTGCAATAGAGGGGTGCTCTGGATTGCCACTACCCATAACAACGGTTAGAATCCAATCGAAATTCATTGATTTAAATTTTGAGTTAATATGAGCGACAAAGATACGAAATATATATTATAAAGCGAGGAAACGGGGAAGAAAAATGCACTAATTGCGAATTTATAGGTTTTAAGATGCTCATAGAACGTTAAAATGGGCTACGATGCCACACATCAAGCCATCGTAACCCATCCAACTCATCGTCCATAGAGTGCTCTCGCCTACTACCCCTTGAAGCACTCGAAGAAACGCTCCTTATAGTTCTCACCAAGAGGGATATACTCGCCATTATCGAGAAATATTCTACCCTTGGTGTAGCTCGATATACGCTTCAGGTTGACTATATACGAACGGTGTACACGCTGGAAGAGATTTGCTGGCAACGAGGTCTCCATATTCTTGAGTCTGAAGAGTGTGGTTATCGTTGCACTACCCTCAATATGCAGACGAACATACTCGCCAGCACTCTCTAAGTAGACGATATCAGCGATTTTCACAAGCTGAGTCTTGTAGTCGGCCTTTACTGAGATATACTCCGAGTCGGCACTCTCAGCCTCATTCTGGGCCACAGCACTCTCGGCAGCATGGCAACGCTCCACGAGATCAGCCAGCGAGATGGCCTTCTGCGTCGCCTTCATAAACTCATCGTAGCTAAATGGCTTCAACAAGTAGTCCAAGGCGTTGAGCTTGAAGCCCTCGAGGGCAAACTCCGAGTGGGCGGTAGTGAAGACAATATAGTATGCCGAAGTGAGCGAACGCACAAAGTCGAGGCCATTCATATCGGGCATATTGATATCAACAAATATGAGGTCCACCTGCTCACGCTCGAGCACCTCTTTAGCCTCAAGAGCACTGCGACACGTTGCCACCAGCTGGAGCTGATCGGTACGCTCTATATAGCTCTTTATCTGTCTGAGAGCCAATGGCTCATCATCGATTGCAATACATCTAACCATATACTAATAAGTTACAGGGATTACTAATTTAACTACATATCTACTATCATCCTTATCGTCGATATCAAGCAGATAGCGATTACCAAACAGCAGATCGAGACGCTTTGTTATGTTGTTAAGGCCAATGCCGCTATGTTCGTTCGACTGCGAGAAGTGGCGAGAGTTCGACACCACACAAGTGAGCTCGTTGTCGTCTATATAGATATTTATGTGTATGAACGACTCCTTCTTATAGCTGATGCCGTGCTTGAAGGCATTCTCGACCAACACGATGATAAGCAGCGGAGGCAGCGATATCTTGCGGCAGAGGTTGGCATCTGGGTGGTTGAACGAGATATCGACATCGTCGATAAAGCGGATACGCATCATTTCGATATAGTTCTCGATGAACTCCACCTCCTTATCGAGCGTAGTATCCTTCTCGCCAGAGTCGTAGAGCACGTGACGCATCATTCGCGAGAGCACCATAACGCTATTTCGAGCCATATCGCGGTCGAAGTCGATCATCGCGTGGATGTTGTTTAGCGTGTTCATCAAGAAGTGTGGATTGATCTGATACTTCAGGTACTGCATCTGGGTCTCAATGTTCTGTCGCTCGAGCATCGTCATACGTTGATCTGTGGCGATGGCCCTATAGTAGAGCTTAATCATCGAGTTGGCACCCGCCATAAGGATACCAAAGAGGATGTTCCAATACCACACCAGCTCCGTGAGCGAGGCCTTATCGCGAAGATCGACATTGCTCTGCCAAAATCGGAAGTCGAGGACCTCGATAAATCCGAATACCGAGGCGACAAGAAGCAGCAGAAAGAGGATATACCAGCCATACCGATGCTTCATAAGCAGCGGCGAGATCAGGTAGTTGTGCACAAGGAAGATGATGAAGTAGGGCGAGATCTTAACCCACGAGATTACCACCTTACCAAAGTCGATAACATCTTCGGACATAAGGTGGGCATTCATAAATGGGATGAGGTAGATAGCGGTCCACACCAAGGCATAGACCACATTTTCGCCAAGTCCTATATTCTTAAATATCTTTGCAAGGTTCATCGGCAACAAAATTAATATTTTTGCACGAAAAAGCAAAATAAATGGTCAAAATCTAAACGATATTGTACTTTTATTCAGCGAAAAAGGGTATCTTTGCCCGACCAAATAAAATTTAGTATTATGCTTAAGGGTTTACTATTCGATATGGACGGTGTGTTGGTCAACAACCTTGATGTTCACCGCCAAGCTTTTGCCGAGTTTTTCCGCCGCTACGGTGTGGAGCGTACGTTCGACGAGCTCAACCGCCACTTTGGCCGCGGCAACGACGATATTATGGGCGAGCTTATGCCTCGCGAAATTGTTGAGCGTGTGGGCATTCGCGAGCTCGGCAACCAGAAGGAGGCCATCTATCGCGAGATATACGCCCCTACGATAAAGCCACAGGAGGGACTCCTCGAGTTTCTCGCCCAGAGCGAGCGTAGCGACCTAAGATGTGCTGTGGGTTCATCAGGATTTTTGGCGAACGTCGACTTTGTGCTTGACAAGTGCAACATACGCCCATACTTCTCGGCTATCGTGGCGGGCGATCAGGTGACTAAGTGCAAGCCTGACCCTGAGATCTACCTCACAGCAGCGGCAAAGCTCAGCCTCGAGCCAAGCGAGTGTATCGTGTTTGAGGATGCCGAGGCGGGTATCGAGGCGGGTAAGCGTGCGGGAATGGTCGTCGTGGCCCTCGCAACAACATTTACACGCGAGTTCCTCGAGACGACAGAGGCCGACCTCATCGTCGATGACTTTAGAGATGTGAGCGTAGAGCGACTTAGCGAGTTGTTAGACTCGCTGAAGTAGCCTCTTTATAGGTGGCAGCAATAGGAAGATGTCAAGGACTCGTGCGGGTAACAGAGCACAGACAACAACCACAAACTTGGTGAAGAGCCCTGGGGTCACACGCCTACGACCACGCATCATAGCTCTAATACCCTTTCGAGCAATAGACTCGGGACGCATCATTACGCCGAGCATAACAAACCTACGACGCAGCTTGTCACTAAGCTTGTAGAGTGGCGTGTCGACAGCCCCTGGAAAGACGAGCGTGACGCTCACACCCGAGCGGTGTAGCTCATACCATAGCGACGAGCCGAAGCTCTTGAGATAGGCCTTAGTCGCTGCATAGTGAGAGATTGTGGGATAGGGCAACCACGCTGTAGATGAGGACATTATCAATATCTTGCCCCTACCCTGCTCCTTAAACCACTCGCCAAAGTATCGGCAGAGGAGTGTCACTGTGGTGCAGTGCAAGCGGATGATGGTGGCAAGTCGTGCGGGATCGGTATTTGTAAGGGTCGAGAAGAGCAACATACCTGCGTTGCAAACCAAGATCTCGACATCCCACCCCTCAGCCTTGCAGCGAGTGAAGAGATCGAGAGCAGCCCCCTCTGCAGCGAGGTCGACACACATCGAGTGAGCCTCAACACCATAGCGTGATGTAAGCTCCTCGACAACTGCTTCCAGTTCCATAGGCTGATTGCTCACTGCGATAATATTATAGCCACGCTCGGCAAGTTGCAGGGCATAGTGGCGACCGATGCCCGACGAGGCACCTGTGATTAATGCGTAACTCATAGTGCAAAGTTAGTGAAAATTCCCTATATTTGTACACCCAACCAAATATTTCGATATGGCCAAGCGAATAGATAAGACCAACGCAGCACGACTGCTCGACAGGGCGAAGATTGCCTACGACCTTGTACACTACACTGTCGATGAGAATAACCTCGCAGCGACACACGTTGCCGAGGAGCTTGGCGAGGATATAGCCACAGTATTCAAAACATTGGTGCTGCGTGGTGACCGCACAGGACTCTTTGTCTGCGTGATCCCAGGTGACAAAGAGGTTGACCTCAAGGCTGCAGCTAAGGTCTCGGGTAACAAGAAGTGCGAGATGATACCTATGAAGGAGCTACTACCCTTGACGGGATACATACGTGGTGGCTGCTCACCTATTGGAATGAAGAAGCCACTGCCCACCTACTTCCACTCAACGGCCACAGATCACCCTCGTATATATATTAGTGCAGGTGTGCGTGGTCTCCAAATCGCCATTGCACCCGCCGACCTTATCGCCTATGTCGGTGCCACTGTAGCAGATATCATAGCGTAGAGCATAAAAACATAGGCAACTCTTTGTGGAGCAGCTTATAGACAATTTAATGGGAGCATAGTGCTCTAATCCCAGAGTCGTTGCATAAACATATTGCAGTACATACTCCAGTTATACCACTGGTGGCCACCCGACGAGATATAATATTCGTGCTTATAGCCATTACGTTTAAGGTAGCGACAATAGCTATTCATTCGTGGGTAGAAGAAGTCGCTCCTACCAATCATAATCCAATAAAGTTTTGGAGCTGATTCGAATTGTGCTTGCTGTTTGCTCTTCAGGCTCTTATACAACGATGAGTGCTCGCTATGCTGTGCAAAAGGGTGCACCATAGGCGAAAAGAGTCCTATGTAATCGAACATCTCGGGATACGTCGCACTGATATGAATGGTTTGTAGAGCTCCTATCGAGAGGCCCGCAATTGCTCGACCACTCTTCTCGGCAATAACCCTATAAGAGTTCTCCACCATCCTCACCGCATCCATAACGAGCGAGTACTCTGCCGCACCATTATTCTCGAAGAATGACTCCACAGCCCCCTTAGTGCGAGATTTGGCAAAATCCCTGTCGTTTTTATACTGATTGGTGTTTGGCAGCACGATAATGCACTCGCTCATCAGTCCATTGCGTGTGAGACTATCTACACTACTAAGCAGGTGGCCCTTAGTAATCCAAGATAACTCATCACCTCGGGCTCCGTGCAACAAGTAGAGCACAGGATAGTGCTCCGAGGTTTCGTAGTAGTCTGCAGGGAGATAGACAAAGAGTCTTCGCTCGCTGGGACCGTCGACCGAACATTTGTAGATGCGTTGCTGTAAACTCACCCTCTGCAATTATTGGTACTACACCCTCCCTGATGGCCTCAGCACACGAGAGTCCCTCAACCTCGATATAGGCACAGTGGATATATAAGTAGGCTCGCCTCAATATCTCTCTTAACTCGTCGATATTGTAAAACCCGAACTTAGGAGCGTGGTTGATGACACCCTTAGCCAATAGTCGTTGAGCCTGCCTCTCATATCTCTTTTGACAAGGGCCTTTGCCAGCAAAGTGGAGGTGAATCCTGTGGGCATATTTCGAGTAGTTCATAGCCTTGAGCAGGGTATCTTGCGACTTCTCGCGAGCAAAGCGGCCTACGCATACTATTTCGATGGGATCGCCAGATGGGTCATAAGGGGCGATATTTGAGTCGACAACATCCATACCATTGGTAATAACTGTCATCTCTGACTTAAAACCACACTTTAACAGATGCTTCTTGACAATCTCCGTTGGACAATGGACGTGGGTACAGTGGTTGTAAACGCTATTACGCCACCAACGCGTAACGAGGAAGTTGAGTAATCGGGCCCTCTTGAATCCCAAATTAGCCATAATATTCTCGGTAAAGAGGTGAAATGTGCCCACACACGGCTTTCCCATTTTACGGGCAAGGCGTGCCACCTTTGCCTCCATAGGAAATCCCTCGTGGAGGTGTACAACATCAGCCCAGGCTATCGCGTCGGCAGCCACCTCTTCATCATATTTAGCATACATAAAGCCACTTGCACTGATAAGTGGTTCAAATAGCGGAAATTTAAAGTGCTTTAATGGATAATCGGGTTGTATTCCTAATGGATTGGGGTTAGCACAAGACATAATACGGGACTCAACACCCATTTTTTTCAATCTTCTGCTTAATGATAATACTGCAGTACATACTCCATTACCCGGCAGAAAGGCGTTATTGCAGACTAATAGTACTCTCATTTTTTGGTCAATTTGTAGAATAATTTTAAACAAATGTATACTATCCAACGCAAAAAAAAGAATAAATTCATCTATTTTCAACGAATTGCAATTAAATCAAAATGAACGAATGAGTAATAACTATCATTTGGCATAACAACGTTTATAACAACTTTTTCATTGTAACGATTGGTACTGTCCAACCATAGACAAGAGTTGTGACTAAATATAGTTTTGAGCAATAACAAAAAAAATAGCCTATCTAATATTTTTAGACAGGCTACCAATTGTAATATATACTACCCTACTTTTTTAGTCGATTCAAGAACGAGCGATTTACAATTACGCGGACCTCACGGTGAACATTGCGAATCTCGATAGGGCTATGTCCATACAACTCTCCATCAACCTCGAGAGGGATCTCTGGCGAAGACTCTATACGGATATGCTGGCCCTTAGCGTGGAGCACGTGGCCAATGGTGTAGATGTTACCATTAAACAGGCGGCGGAGACGAAAGATGATATTCCACCAGTGCAGAGGGCGGATGATGGTGATATCGAGCAAGCCGTCGTCGGCAACAGCGGCAGGTAGTTGCTGTATACCGCCACCGTTATACTTACCAACACCGATGGCCATACTCAGCATCAGGTTGTTATACATCAAGCGGCCATCTACCCATATCTTGGCACCCGTAGGCTTATACCCAAAGAATGTCCTTGCAAGGGCACGCAGGTAGGTACTCTTGCCCGAGAGTCCTTTGTTTCGCATCTGCTGAAGACGCTTGATGACGGCGGCATCGAAGCCCACGCCAGCGACATTGGCGGCATAACGCACCTGGCGGTAGCGTGACTCCTCATACTCCACCGCCGCGACATCCTGCAAGAAGGAGTATCCCTCCTTGATGGCACGTATAGCCTCAGAATAGCGAGTGGGGATGCCGAACATACGAATCCAGTCGTTGCCCGTACCTACGGCAATAACGGCAATTGTCACCTCACTCGGCTCGACGCTCTTTTGAATGAAGAGGCCGTTGACAACCTCGTGTAGCGTGCCGTCGCCACCCACCACGATGATATGTCGATAGCCAGAGTTTATGGCCGACACTGTAAGCTCCGTGGCGTGGCACTTATGCTCGGTGAAGACCGATTCGCAGCGTATGCCATTGTCGCGTAGCAGCTTCGAGATAAGAGGAAAGTCGTCCAACCCCTTACCTGAACCAGATATGGGGTTGACGACTACAAACCACTTAACGCCAGCCTCGACTGTAGGTCTATCGATGACCTGCTCTCTCATACTTTGGCGTTTATATTTACTGACTACTTACGTGGAGCGTTACGCAAAGTGTTGAGCAAGAAGTCATAGAACTTCTCAACAGATGCAATCTCTACCTTCTCATCTGGAGAGTGTGGGTAGCAGATGGTAGGACCGAACGAAATCATATCCATACCTGGATACTTAGCACCGATAATACCGCACTCCAAGCCGGCGTGGATAGCAGTAACAGATGGACGCTTGCCGTAGAGTTTCTCGTAAGACTCGAGCATAGTGTGCAAGATTGGAGACTTCATATTTGGGTTCCAACCGCTATATGAGCCTGAGAGCTCAACATCGGCACCAGCAAGCTCGAATACTGATGAGATAGCACCAGCCAACTCGCCCTTCTCAGTATCTACAGATGAACGCAACAAGCACTTAACCTCGATAGTTGAGCCGTTAGAGACAACGATAGCGAGGTTAGAAGATGTCTGCACGAGGTTCTCCATAGCGATAGACATACGCTGAACACCGTTAGGACAGCCACAAATGGCACGAATCAACGAGTGAGACTCGAGGTGTGGGATGATAGCCTTAGGGCACTCAACAGGCTCTGCGAAGATCTCGATAGAGTCCTCGATACCCTCGAACTCCTTGATGATAACCTTCTCGTAAGACTTAACGTTAGCCTCGAAGATAGCCTTCTCAGCCTCACGAACAACGACCACTGCCCAAGCCTCGCGTGGGATAGCGTTACGCATATTACCTCCCTCGACAGCTGCGAGCTCCAAGCCGTAAGACTCGGTCTCCTGACGCAACAAGCGGAACAACACCTTGTTGGCATTTGCACGCTGTGTGCCAATCTGGATACCTGAGTGACCACCCTTCAAGCCCTTTACAGTGACCTTGTAAGCGGCGAACTTGCCCTCCAAAGCCTGCTCGCGATACTTGAATGTAACATTTACATCCATACCACCAGCACAACCTACATACAACTCACCCTCAGTCTCAGAGTCAAGGTTGAGCAAGATATCGCCCTTGAGCAAGCCACCCTGAAGGCCAAAAGCACCATCCATACCTGTCTCCTCAGTGGCAGTGAACAAGCACTCCAATGGGCCGTGAACGAGGTCTGCATCCTCCATAGCTGCCATAGCTGCAGCCAAACCGATACCGTTGTCAGCACCGAGAGTAGTGCCATTAGCAGTAACCCACTCGCCATCGATATATGCCTCGATAGGATCTGTCGAGAAGTTAAACTCCTTGTCGTTGTTCTTCTGTGGCACCATATCGGTGTGAGCCTGCAAGATGATACCCTTGCGATCCTCCATACCTGGAGTTGCTGGCTTATAAACATAGACGTTCTGAGCCTCATCGACCTTGTGCTCCAAACCGAGCTCCTGAGCCCACTTTACGATGTAGGCACGAATAGCATCCTCCTCGTGTGATGGGTGAGGGATGTTACAAATCTCAGCGAAGTGCTTCCACACCAACGCTGGCTTCAAACCTTTCAAATTCTTGTCCATATTAGTTTAATTGTTAATAAATTAGTTACTCTTTCTTATCTGATTTTCTCAGGCTATTCTCCAACTCCTCTCGCTTGTCGAAGGCGTCGACAATATACTTCACCAGCTGGTGACGCACGATATCTCTCTTGTCGAACTCCACAATACCTATGCCGTCGATCGACTTAAGGGTCTCCATTGCTCGCGTGAGACCACTATCCGAGCGGCGAGGGAGGTCGATCTGCGTAACGTCGCCTGTGACAATAAACTTGGCATTGCGACCCATACGCGTCAAGAACATCTTAATCTGCGAGAGCGTGGTGTTCTGTGCCTCGTCCAAAATTACAAAGGCATTGTCGAGCGTACGGCCACGCATATAGGCCAATGGTGCAATCTGAACGGTGCCCTCCTCGATATACTTCTGCAACTTTGCCGCAGGAATCATATCGTTGAGTGCATCGTACAACGGCTGCAAATATGGGTCGAGCTTCTCCTTCATATCGCCAGGCAGAAAGCCGAGCTTCTCACCAGCCTCAACAGCCGGACGTGTGAGGATTATGCGACGCACCTCTCGCTCTTTGAGAGCACGCACAGCAAGAGCAATAGCCGTATAGGTCTTACCCGAGCCTGCGGGACCGACAGCAAAGAGCAGGTCGTTACGCTCAGCCAACTTTACCAACTTCTGCTGATTAACGGTGCGAGCACGGATAATATTACCATTGTTGCCATAAACAATAGCATCCTTATCGACTGCGGGTGGCTCAGCCGAGAGCTCCTCAAGGCTCGACGAGAAGGCCTGCGACACCACCTCCGAGGAGATGTGTCCATATTTCACATAGTATGCCACAAGGGCGTTCATCCTACGCTCAAAGGCTGCAACATCGCTCTTAGCACCGAGGGCCTTAATCTTGTCGCCGCGAGCCACAATCTTTATCTTGGGACTCAGCTCACGCATCTGCTCAAGATAGGCATCCTGAGCACCATATAACTCACGGGCATCGACGCCCTCAACCAATATCTCTTTTATAATCTCTTCGCTCATAATCTTGGTTAAAACATAAGTGTTAGACCCGCTGTGATGCGTGATGCACGAGTTGTGAACGTGTTCTCTTTAGAGATAAACTGGTTGTTGGTCTGACCCAATGGATAGACGTAGTGGGCCTCGAGCAGAAAGTGGCGTGCGAGGCGGACACCAGCACCAAACGTAAGGTTGAAGGTGGGATAGACCGGACCGAAGAACATAACCTCGTTTTGGTAGGTGTACTCAGCACGGCTCATCACAGAGAACAGAACACCGGCATCGAGCTGGATGATGCTATCGAGCATACGTGCCGAAAACATCACAGGGAAATCGACAGTCGCGGTCTTTATCTTGCGAGACAGGTCGACCCTGGGCAGTGAGGCGACAACAGAGCCGCCGCTATAGTGAATCTCTGCCTCGAGGGCAAAGTTAGGACCAAAGAGAAGGCCCATATGCAGATGGCCTCCAATGCCAAAGCGGGGATTTAGATCGACAAAGACCGAGCTCGACTCGAGCATTGTGTATGACGCTCCGACACCCACGCCCCACTCGGTAAGCACACGTGGACCCTCATTGTCATTGCTGAAATGGTGGTGCTCCTGAGCTACTGCCGGAAGTGCTAAAACAGCAGAGGCAACCACCGCCACAACGCACCAAAAACAACGCTTCACTATATTTCGACAATCAATCATCAAAAAACATTTATCAGAATATCATCCAAAGGTACGATTTTTATTAAAATAAACCAAAATATCTGCTAAATATTTTATAAAGTTTTCTAATTTCGATGATTTAGCTTATCTTTGTGGCGTAATATGTAGATAAGAGAACTATAGAGATCACTATTTGCAAAACGATAAAAACGAAATATAGCTATGAGTCTTGTTGCAATTGTAGGCCGTCCCAACGTGGGCAAATCAACACTTTTCAATCGCTTGGTAGGTCAGCGTCAGGCTATCGTCGACGAAACTGCCGGCACAACACGCGATCGCCACTATGGCAAAACCGACTGGAATGGTAAAGAGTTTTCAGTTATCGACACAGGTGGTTACACCGTGAACTCAGAGGATATCTTTGAGGATGAGATTCGCCGCCAGGTGATGCTCGCAATCGAGGAGGCCGACCTTATCCTCTTCCTTGTGGAGGTACGCACAGGTATCACCGACCTCGATATGATGATGGCCGACATCCTTCGTCGTTCGGGCAAGAAGGTGTTGCTCGTTTGCAACAAGGTGGACACCTACGACCTTATCTACTACTCTCACGAGTTCCACTCATTGGGCCTTGGTGAGCCATTCTGCATCAGCTCGATGTCGGGTAGCGGTACAGGCGATATGATGGATGCAATCCTTGCAAACTTGCCTGAGGACACTACAGCAGAGTACGACGCCACACTCCCACGCATCACAATCGTGGGTCGTCCTAACGTGGGCAAGTCGTCGATGACAAACGCACTGCTTGGCAAGGAGCGTAACATCGTGACCAATGTGGCAGGTACCACTCGCGACTCCATCCACACACGCTACAATATGTACGGTATGGACTTTTACTTGGTCGACACCGCAGGTATGCGTAAGAAGGGCAAGGTGACCGAGGATCTCGAGTTCTACTCAGTGATGCGTTCTATTCGTGCTATCGAGAATGCCGACGTCTGCGTGCTTATGCTCGACGCCGAGCAGGGCATCGAGTCGCAGGACCTCAACATCCACAACCTCATCGTGCGTAACCGCAAGGGTTGCGTCATTGTGGTCAACAAGTGGGACCTCGTAGAGAAGGATAGCAACACTATGAAGGTGTGGCGTGAGTTCTTGGAGAAGAAGCTCGCACCATTTAGCGATATTCCAATCATCTTCACATCGGTAATCAACAAGCAGCGAATCCTCGATGTGTTGCAGGCAGCAATCCGCGTTTACGAGTCACGCAAGCGTCGCATCTCGACCTCGGAGCTCAACGAGTTCTTCTTGCCACTTATCGAGAACTACCCTCCTGCAGCAACCAAGGGTAAGTACATCAAAATCAAGTATGTAACACAGCTCCCAACGCCTACTCCACAGTTTGCATTCTTCGTGAACTTGCCACAGTATATCAAGGAGTCGTACCGTCGATTCTTGGAGAACAAGCTACGTGAGCAATGGGACTTCTCAGGTGTACCAATCCAGATCTACTTCCGCCAGAAGTAATTCAAGTAAAAGAGCATAAAACACAAATAGAGCCTGTCTTGTTGGACAGGCTCTATTTGTGTTATCTAGCACTTCAACGTGTAGCGATATTTAGTACTGACGATTGATCATAATGAAGGCATTCTCCTCGAAGTCTGATGGCTCGAAGGTTGGCACTGTACCCGACTTAACAGCTGCGTCGTACCTCTTCTGACCCGCTGCTGAGAACTGGTAGTGGTCGACATAGATGTCGAAGCCATCCAACTGGAAGCTAACCTGGAAGTAGTCTCGCTCGGGATTAACCACGGTTTTGATGCCTGGCAACACAATAAACTCGCGTGCGGGCATAGCGTCGTAAGCACCAGACTTTGTTCTGTAGTTGCGACCATAGGCGTGTACTTTGAAGATCTCGCCTGCCTCGTCATAGAGAGCATAAACTGTGAGCTCATTATCGAGTTTAAGGAAAAGACTATAAATGTACTCCTCCTCCATCTCGTCATACTCTTCGAGCAAATCCTTCGAATTGTAGAGACCCTCAATGCTCTCAGGTAGAGAATTGACTTTGACACCAACACGCACTGGACCAATGCCATCGGGCTCATAGACAAACTCCTGGGCTGAGGCATTACACTGTACGAACAACGCCGCAACGGCAATTAAGAGTGTAGAAAATAGCTTTTTCATAGTTATAAGTTTTTGGTTTGGCAACAAAGTTAATAAATAATCTAAATAAAAACAAGTCTCAGAGTTTAAATTTTAAGCCTCGACTTCTCATTTTATGGCTCCTCATTTGCAATATTAGAACCCAGCTATCGGGCATATCTATCAGCAAGAGTGAAATGGTTGCAAATTTTCGCACAGAGGCGTAGAAATATATTTGTTCTTTATATTTTTTTTACTAAATTTGTCGCCAAATGCCTTAATAGGCAACCTGAGAATAGTATACAACGAAAATAAAAGAAAATATTAGTAAACTTAAAAACTTTCAACAATGAGAAAACTTCACTTTTTGTGGGCACTACTTTGCAGTGCACTCCTCGTGGTTGGCTGTACTCCTGACGAGCCAACGCCAGAGCCAGGTCCAGAGCCAGGTCCAGACAATCCAACAGAGAAGCCCGAGATCACCCTCACTGAGACTGAGGTGACATTCGATTCGTTCACCTTCGAGGTGACAACAACCATTGCTGGTGAGTTGGGCTATGCTGTAGTTGCTGAGGGCTACGAAGCTCCAAAGCTTGATGAGCTCTATGCGTTGAACTCTGTAGAGGTCAAAGATAAGCTCTCAATCACAGTCTCTAATCTCAACGACAACACCAACTACACGCTCTATGCAGTGTTGCGTACAGAGAACAATCAGAGTGCTCCAAAGACCTTGAAGTTCACTACTCCAGACGATGGTAAGGTTAACCCTATCGTTATCCACAGTGCAACATACGACACTATCTCATTCTCTATCAACATCGATGGTAGCTACGTGTTCCAGTGTATCGACAAGGCATACCTCGAGTATAACAACCTTACCCCCGAGGAGTATATCTCTATTCTCGGCATCGGCCCTACAGCAAAGGGGGCATTGGATGTTGAGTGGGTAGATGGTGGCAAGTATGGTACATTCGACATGCATGTTCGCGAGGATAGCGACTACTATGTTATCGCAGCTATCGCAGATGGTCAGACCGTAGTTGGCGATATCTACTACGAGACTACCCACACTCCTAAGCGTCCTGTATCAACTGCAGGTCTTACAACAGAGTTGATCGACATCACCTCTACAAGCGTAAAGATTAAGACTACTCCAGATAGCAGCGTTACCGACTACTACATCTTGGTGCGTGACAAGGCGTGGTCTGATGGCATTGTAACCGGCTACGGAGAGTCGATGCTTGCAACACTCGTAACATACCCATCATCAGGTGCTTGGCAGCTTACAGGTGCCAACGAGGCAGTATGGGGTGGCCTTAATCCTAACACCGAGTACATCTGCCACATCGTGGTTAACGACAACAAGGGTGCTCAGGCATTGTCGCTTGTTCCATTCACAACTCTCGAGCCTTCGGGTGCTGCACCATCAATTGAGGCAGACCTCACACCTGCACAGGATAATGGTCACTACGCACTCAACCTCAATATATACTGTGCTGAGGCTGCAACAGTGAAGTATGCGTTCAACACTAAGGCTGACGTAGAGAGCGTACGCAAACAGTACAACTACTCTGATTCAGACATCTCTGATTCAGACATCGCACGTATCTACGGTATGGAGCTCAACGCCGAGCAGGTGGAGGCTATACGCACTACTGGTCTTACACTCAAGCAGGAGGATTTGTATCCTGGCGTAGAGTACGAGGCAGTAATCAGTGTCAAGAACTCTGAGAATACTGAGACTGTTATCTGCGTAACAGGCACAACCAGTGCTAAGCCTGTTCCTGCACGTGTAGAGTCAGACTTGTTCACATCGTTGCTTGGCAAGTGGAAGGTATCATACTCACTCACTCAGTTCAATGGCGTAGCGGTGACTATTAACGACGCAGAGGTGACTATTGCACAGGGTACTGATGCTAACAGTGCAGACTACTACCACAGCCACAACCGTCTTGTAGTTCAGGGCTGGCCATTCAACGTGGAGGCTGACGGCACACATCAACCAATGCTTTACTACTCACCTTCAGACCTTAAAGACGAAAGCAGCTACTGGAAAAACAACCCACAGCTTGCTGAGCGCGACTGCGGTCCAAAGATCTTCTTCGAGATTGCTGAGGGCGACGTTGTGACTGTTCCATCATCGAAGTCAGAGTACCTCTACAACTGGTCAACTGATGGCACATTCTACTTCTTTGGTGCTGATACCAAGAACGGTTGGACTGCACCTGCTACATTCCCCGTTACCATCTCTGCTGACGGCAACACAATCACCATCGGTGCATCAGAGCCTGTGGAGCAGTTTGGCAATGGTATCTACCGTCCAGCGGTATTCCGCTACGGCACAGAGCCTTGGGCTGTGACAACAAGCGACATTGTTCTCAAGCGAGTTAAGTAACACAACAATGTGTATGGCAGGGCTTCGGCCCTGCCATATATCACATATACAACTCATAAACTATGAAGAAGATTCTTTTTGGACTGGTGGCACTTCTCAGCTTTGCGTCGTGTGAGCAGGTTAGTGTAGCCCCAATTATCAAGGAGACCCTAAAGCTCGCAGCCGACAAGAGCGAGATCACAGCCGATGGCACTGACGCTGCGACATTCACAATCAAGGATAGCAGCGACAAGAGTGTTGAGGATGCTACAATCTACTTTGCCGAGACTAACGAGCCTCTCGAGGGCAACACCTTCAAGACAAAGTATGCTGGCGAGTATAAATTCTACGCCAAGCGTGGCGACGAGCAATCGAACACTATTACCATCACAGCTAAGGCAGATGGTGGCGATGACAATGGCAACAACAACGGCCAGGAGCCTGAGGATAAGGAGATAATTCTCAGTGTAGCACCAGCGACAATCGAGGCTAATGGCAGCGACAAGGTTGTGTTTAGCCTTGAGGTGGATGGCAATGAGGTAGATGACTTCGATGTCTACAACGCTACGGGCGACACTAAGCTTGCAGGCAAGGAGTTCTCAACAACCGAGGCTGGCACATACTCGTTCTATGCAATGTTTGAGGGCGAGAAGTCTAACAGTGTAGAGATAACAGCTACCGAAGTAGTTGTTGAGCAGCCAAAGCCTATCACGCTCACAGCATCGAAGACAATAATCAAGGCCAACGGCGTGGACTACGCAATGTTGACAGTGACCGAGGAGGGTGGTACAGATGTTACAAATGCTGCTACTATCTTCGTGAATGGTGGTGCACTCAATGGCAACAAGTTCGCCACAACAGCTCACGGCACATATACCCTCTATGCTACAAAGGGCGAGATGAAGTCGAACGAGATTACTATCACTGCCGAGGAGGTTACCAATACTGGTACTACAACCGTATTCGCTGAGGGCGTGACACTCACCTCTGGCTGGTATGACGTAAACAAGAAGAGCACAGCGAATAGTTCTGGTGCAGATGCTATGATGTGTTGGGCTGCCTCATCTTCAAACATCATCCAGTGGTTCCAGGATCGCTATGTGGAAGATGGCAACACTCTTCCTTCGGGTTGTCCTAACGGCACATCGAGCAAGTATGACTACGAGCTCCAGATTATGGATGTCTTCCGCGACAACTGGGATAACCTCGCACGCGGTAACTGGACTGATGGCGGTGTTATCTGGTACTTCGAGGGCCGTGATGTCTATGAGACCAACAGTAAGGAGTCTTGCGCACATCCTCGTAGCGGCACAGGTGGCTACTTCAAGTCGCAGTGGAGCAGCATCTATGCAAATATGTTTAAGTATGAGAATGGCTGGGCTTGGTACACAGGTGAGCCATATACTTATGCTACCGAGATTAACAACTTCAACTGGCGTGGTAGCAGCGTTGCTGACCCATTGCTCAAGTTCTCGGAGTATATCATCTCGGCTTTCGAGCACGGTATGTCATCAATGGCTGTAGCTATGTCATCGAACTTCAATGGTGCACACGCCGTAACTATTTGGGGTTATGAGATTGATAACGCTACAGGTTACGTTACAAAGCTCTACATTGCAGACTCGGATGACGGCTCAGTACCTATTTTGCAGCCCTACACCGTAAACTCGGAGAGTGGCAATGCTAAGATTGTGCTTAATGGCTATACAGCCTACTATCCATTTGCACTCTACCCAGTATCGGGTTACAACTCGGCAAAGTAGTACGCAATCGACCTACAACAAACAATGGATTGTCCTTCGGGGCAATCCATTGCTTTTTATGTCTACTCGCCAAATGGCTCGATATCGGCATCGGCGGCCTTCCATTCGGGCTTACGCATCGCATATATAATAAATGGTATCACCACCATAACTATAGCACCGATGATAAGCACCGAGAACCACACGGTCTTGCTACCCGTAGCAATCTGCGACGGTGGTATGAAGCTAAGCACAAAGGCAAGCAACGAGCCACAGAAGCCAAGGCCCGCAAGAATCCACATAAGGCCATTGCCACGACCAAGACGGAACGGACGCTCAACATTGGGACGGCGATAGCGGAGCGTGATGGCCGCAGCAAACATCATCATATACATTATAAGGTAGAGCAATACGGTAAGCTGCGAGAGAATCTGATAGAACGACTGCACCGAGGGCATAACGACGAACAACATACCAAGAATCGTAACGATAACACCCTGAACAAGCAGAATATTACGCTGTACACCCTGCGAGTTGGTACGCTGGAAGAATGGTGGCAAGTAGCCCGCACGGCCCACGGTAAAGATACCCTTCGAGGGACCTGATACCCAGGTGAGCACACCTGCCAAGACACCAAAGACGAGGGCGATGGCGATGATAGGACCCATCCACGACATCTTCAAAAACTTGAAGTAGGAGTCGAAGCCGATGAGCAATGTCTGCGTGAGGCTCATATCCTTAGCTGGCACAACAATACCCAGGGCAAACGTGCCGAGGATGAAGATAAGGACCGTAATAAGCGAGCCGATGATGATTGCTCGAGGATAGTTCTTCGCAGGCTTGTCGACATCCATTACGTGGATACCCATCATCTCCATACCGGCATAGAAGAGGAAGATACTCGAGGCCAGCACAAGATTCGAGAAGTTGGAGAGGTCGGGGAAGAAGCTGGTGTGTACATCGAGATTGTTATGACCACCCTTAGCCAAGTAGACAATAGCCAAGAGAATCAAGATAGCTGCAGGGATGATTGTACCGATGATACCACCCCACTTACTAACCTTACCAACCCAGCTTAGTCCCTTGAGGGCAATGATTGTTGCAAGCCAGTAGATGGCAAGCACAACAATAAGGGTAAATACTCGATTAGAGGCAAGAGCAGCATCGGCCGTAGGGTCTGTGCCGATGAATGCGATACTTACGGCACCAAAGGTCAATACCGTAGGGTACCAGATGGTAGACTGAATCCACTGTAGCCATATGGCAAGGAATCCGAATCGCGGACCAAAGGCCTCGCCAACCCAGCGGAAGACACCACCCTGCTTCTGAGAAAACATCGCCGCAAGCTCGGCAGCAACCATCGCCGTGGGGATCAAGAAGACGATGGCAGCAAAGAGATAATAAAAGGCCGACTGGATGCCATATATCGCCTCGGAGGCGAGACCTCGAAGGCTGACAACGGCCGTCACGTTCATAATCGCCAGCGTCATCACGCTTAGGCGAAATGTAGAGTTTGTACTTTTTGTCTGCATATCACAACTAAATTTTTTTGTGTTTGTAGCACTCTCTGCAATTTGCGTGCAAAAGCTAATCTTGAACGAGTCAGCACAACACAACACACTGATAATCAATACATTCCAGGATTAATTTATACATAACCTCGTAACTTGTTGATTATCAACACTATGAAAAATCTAAAATTTCAGCATCCATAACTCACTGATTATCAATAGGGTTTAACAGCTCCTGCGGAAAAAGTTGAGACCAAAAAATTTGGAGTTTGCTGTGCTATGGCGTAATTTTGCACTAAGAAAAACGGCCGAAAAATATTGCAAACATTTAAATCTTACAACTATGAGACCTATATTATTAATTACTTCAATGATTGCACTAACGCTCACAGCGTGCAACCGAGAGAACGACCTACCGAAAGATGATTGGCAGATTAACGTTCCAGGACTTATGAATGCTGTCGACCCAGAGAGTGGCGAGAAGATCACCACCTATATGGGTCACGAGATACCGCTTGCCGGAGATGCACGTCAAAGAATGATGGAGGTGCTAAACCTTATCTCGACACAGCAGGGCGAGATTGACGATCAACTCTTTATGTCGATGCTCACATCGAGCCCGCTCAGCACAATTAATCTATTCAAGGCAGATGTCGTTGAGCAGACAAAACTCAGGTGGTACGGCAGATATGAGATACCAGGAATCTCGCTCGGCGGCACAATACAGGCCAACGACAACGGCACGCTAACATCGATAAGTGGTCCCAACTCCTACGAGACAGAGGTAATGCACCATATGGACCTTCTTGGCATCAAGGGCTTCTACGCAACATACTACTGGGAGTATAACGCAGATAGCAACATCCTTATAAGTTCACACACAGAGAGTGGCAAGAAGATGACGGCCGAGCTTCTCTACTTCGATGGCTCGGAGGCTGTGATGCTTGGTAAGATTGCGGGCATCTCGAATACGGGCATAGCCCTAGACAGCAACGGCCGAGAGGTAATTACTGAGTACGAACTCCATTACCTCAAATTTGAGGATGGCGGTAGACTATCGCTCGAGGGCTATGAGCAGGGATACATTTACGAGTACCTGAGATTGGTATGCGACGTTGAGATGCAGATGGAGAGCATTATTAACACCTGCAGCGACTACGACGTTGATGCCCTTGTGGAGGAGCTCGGCGATAGCAAGTGGCGTGAGTGCGGAGTGCTTCGTTACTACGATGAGACTATGCGTCACGTAGAGGATGTAGATGCGTGGGACGGCGAGTGGTATATAGAAGGTTGTGATTTCACCGACTACACGCTATCTATCGATGGAACAGGATATACCTATAACGAGCCAATGGTAGATCCATTCGAACCCGTTACCATCAACATACAGTGGACGTTTGACCAGGCGACAAGGCAGCTCGTGATCAGCAACGACGACAACGGCAAAACCACTACAGCCAAGGTTTCTGCATATTTCGAGCTAAGCGACGCCAGCAAATTTATGGTCTGGGACATCGACGACAATAGCCACAGACGCATTTTCCTCACAAAGGTCGAGTAACGATAGTTAGAGAAGGCGAGTCTCCCCTGCCCAATCACCAAGATTAGGCAGGGGAATTATTTTATATTATATAATAGGTAAAACTGACCTTAATAGCACTCGTTATAGACAAAGCTTATACAACCATAAAATAATAGAATCAAAAAACTATTGCAGATAAAAAAATTTCTCCTATCTTTGCATCAGGAAAAAGAGAATAAAACTAAAATTTAAAGATAATTACAAACCTATAAAACTAATAAGACTATGAAAGATTTGAAAGGAACTAAGACCGAGAAGAACTTGTGGGAGGCATTTGCTGGTGAGTCACAGGCACGCAACAAGTATACATATTTCGCATCAAAGGCTAAGAAGGATGGCTACGTGCAGATAGCTAAGATTTTCGAGGAGACAGCAGCTAACGAGAAGGAGCACGCTGAGATCTGGTTCAAGCTCTTGAACGGTATCGGCTCAACAGCTGAGAACCTCAAGTCTGCTGCCGAGGGCGAGAACTACGAGTGGACAGATATGTACGACCAGATGGCTAAGGATGCTCGCGAGGAGGGCTTCGACCACATCGCATTCCTCTTCGAGGAGGTTGGCAAGATTGAGAAGGAGCACGAGGAGCGTTACCGCAAGCTCTTGGCAAATGTTGAGGGTGGCTTGGTATTCTCTCGCGATGGTGATATGATCTGGCAGTGCTCTAACTGCGGCCACATCCACGTGGGCAAGCAGGCTCCTGAGGTATGTCCAGTATGTGTTCATCCAAAGGCATACTTCCAGATTAAGGCTGAGAACTATTAATAGTTTATAACGACCAAAGCAAGGGGCTCAAAGCATAATATTTGCTTGAGCCCCTTTATTAAACCTCGAGATATGAATCTATTCACCACTCTCCTGATACCCTTTGTGGGCACAATAGTGGGTGCGTCGGCTGTGTTGTTCGCCCGAGGGAGCATAGCTCCACAGCTCAACAAGGCACTCTTGGGCTTTGCTGCGGGTGTGATGGTTGCCGCCTCGGTGTGGTCGCTCATCATCCCCTCTATAGAGCTCTCCGAGCCGCTGGGACGCCTCGGCTGGCTGCCTGCCGCTGTGGGCATAATATTGGGTATGCTCTTTCTCTTGGCCCTCGATAGCTTCATACCACACCTCCACCCCACGGGCAACCATTGCCCCGAGGGTCCACGTTCGCACTTAGGCCGCAGACAGATGCTGATGCTCGCTGTGACGCTTCACAACATCCCCGAGGGTATGGCCGTGGGAGCTGTTGTTGCGGGAGCTATGGCGGGTGACACCACGGTAACGATGGCTGCGGCAACAGCCCTGGCTGTGGGTATGGCTATTCAGAACATCCCTGAGGGTGCCATCATCTCGCTACCGCTGCGAGCTGAGGGGATGTCGCGACGAAGGTCGTGGTTTTTTGGCAGCCTCTCGGGCATTGTCGAGCCTCTGTCGGCAGCTGTGATGATTGGCCTCTACGAGTATATGTCGCCAGCACTACCCTACCTGCTCGCCTTCTCGGCAGGTGCTATGCTCTACGTTGTTGTAGAGGAGCTGATACCCGAGACCCAGCAGGGCAGCCATTCGGACATAGGCACAATAGCCTTTGCCATAGGCTTTGTTGTGATGATGATATTAGACGTTGCACTCGGATAATCGTCATTCTTGTAGATTACATATATAATATTCTTTGAAATATCAATTTAATACATTAACTTTGTGTTAGTATTAATGGATAAAACATAAAATTGCCTATGGTTAAATAACAGACAATAGGGACATATAAACATAAAAAGCGTTAGCTTATATTCTTGCTTTCTAAAATCGCCAATTTGAACAAAGCACCCGTGGAATAAAGTTAGACGCTCACACTATTTGTTTAGTGTGGGCTTTATTCCATATATTTGGGTGCAGGTGTTTGGCGATACCTTGAAAGCAAATAGAGGCAATAATGTCCGCACTTTTTATATGTTTACACCCCAATGACACACAACTATGCGGACTTATTATTAATTAAACAATAATATTTATCACATTTACTATGAAACTCAAGCATTTATTATCATTGACACTTTCAATTCTATTATTAGGTTGTTCTGGAAGCAGTAATAAAGACAATTCTAATAAAAATTCAGATACTGAACCTTCTAAACCAACATATGAATGGTCTATGTATTTAGGTGAGTGGGTAGACTCAACAGGGGATGTGTGGTTGGATTTTCTTACTGATGAAGAGCCTATGAGAGTTGCTGCATATGCTGATGGCACTTCGATTACCACTGAATATGCATTTGTTTCAACTTCGTTTGGTGTTATATATAAAGATGCAGGATCAATCATGAATCTATCACCTAATGGAACTCTTTACATCTGCGACTCAAATCTCAACAGAATAATAGAGCTGATGCAGCTGAAAAAGAAGTAGAAAATCCAAACTCAAATTATTCAGACTATGTTAAAAAGAAATATAGAAAAGGAGAATGAGGTACCTCAGTTGATTGAATCTATATACATACAATCATATACATTTGGAAGTAGAAAGTTCAAGCAGGCACTAAAAGTTATGATAAACGCCTGTGACTCCGATGACTCGGATGAGATAAATGATGAACACAATAGCCTTAACAGCGCAAATAAGTTTTTCAAGCGTGTGATATCATCTGATGTATCACTATCATCATCAGGCAGCTGCTTATCCGACTTTCTATGGGATTTAAGAAGCGTTATCAACTGCAGTGATTATCATCCCGTACCTGAGGCAGCAATTGAACGAGTAGAAATGTTTTCTAACATGATTAGAAATTACAAAAACATACATGGCGAACGCTACTGCTCAAAAGCTGCTGAAAAAAGACATCAACCATATAATGGTAATAACAATAATAATTCAAATGGTTTTAACTTTAATTTTGACTTTATACTACGTATTTTATATTTTGCAATAGGTATATATTTCTCTATCTCCGCTATATCAGTTTCCACAATGGATGACATGGAGGACTTTATGAAAAAGGTCGCTTCAGAATATAATGCACCACTCAGTGAGGTACATAATGAGTTAGGTTTTGCCGTAAATTCTGAATATAAGTGGTTCCCACTCCCACATACAGTATGGTATGTAACAAAAGAGAATGGCCAAGATGTTGAAGTGGGCGAATCTTCAACATTTGGAGGTACCGAAATCTATAAGGATAAACTTGATCAGTTCTTCTATTTGGAGTTCTGGTCAGGACGTGAAAGTCTCGAAGAGCAAAAGAGAAATGCAATGAGAGAGGCGATGCGTAGATAGCGATGACACGTATTGAGAACGAGAAGGCCGTAGTGGCCAAGATGATAAGGCTCTACTGCCGCCATAAACTACATCAGGAGGAGCCATCCGAAGAGTACCAGGAGCTACTACGCTATGCTAACGAGCGACTCTCACGCTGTAAGTTTGGCGACGAGAAGCCTACGTGTAAGCGTTGTCCCATACACTGCTACAAGGCAGATATGCGTGCCAAGATTCGCGATGTTATGCGATGGTCAGGGCCACGAATGATACTCTACGACCCTATAGCTGCCATCAAACACCTCTTCAACAGATAAAAAAAAGCAAGGCTGCCCGGCGATCACTCGTGAGGCAGCCTCTTGTTTAAAATTATGAAACAATCATTGTATTAGATGTGAAGAACGTAGTTACGCAAGTAGTTGATTGCTGCGAATACCCAGATAAATACTGCGAGCATCACGATGACGATCAACGTAAAGGCGAGTGAAATCCAAGTCTCTGAGTTATCGTAGTCTGTAGTCTGAGAACCATCGCTGTAGGTGGTGATAGTCTTGTAGGTC
>JAEIGA010000874.1_pt1 | contig 44707 bp, 32 predicted proteins | sample 9270691 | NCBI WGS metagenome assembly JAEIGA01 (sample SAMN17057246, study PRJNA624740) | gut metagenome | biome: biome; isolation source: fecal sample | host: Bos grunniens | place: China: Xizang | collected 2019
ACGACCAATACGATAACCAATAAAGCCAAAATAGATAAAATATATACATATTTTGTCCTGTTTTGATATTCACGCAAATACTGATTCTCTCTTTCTTTCTGAGTGTAATTATAAAATGAATTTTGATGGATTATTGCTTCTCGTGAAGACTTTGAATTTATCGAATCCAAAATTTCATTATATTTCTTTGTATAATGATATAACATCTTGGCTTCATTGTGATATTCTGCTATTTCTTTTAACGAATTATATGCGAACTCCTTACAAGTAATAGAGGAAGATTCAAGCAACTCTAATGCTATAGACTCAGCCTTTTTATAGTCTTTCAATATTAATAAAATATTTAAAGATGCCATTCTTACATAATTTGTAACTTCAAGTTTTGGCAATAATGGCTCAACTATTCGATATTCTTTAATGGCTTGCTCATAATCTTTTTGGCTCATTAAGAAATCAACCAATGCAATTCTTGATTCCACCTCATCTATTCCATTAGGGTATAAATTCGTAGCAAATTCTATGGATTTTTTATAACATACTAATGCGCTATCAAATTTATTTATATTTCTACATGTATATGCTAAATCACTATAGTTATACATCAACCCAACCGAGTCTTCGCATTCAGTTTGGTAAGCGATGGCTTCTTGAAATTTGGGTTTGGCTTGCTCAAACATATACAGTTCGAGGAAGATTTGCCCCATTTGGCTTGCGATTTTACCTTTGCGATACATGTGTTCGGGTGAAGTGAGCACATCGAGGGCTTTTTGATAGTAATCGAGGGCTTGTGGCGCATCGCCTTGTTCACGACTCACTCGACCGCCATAGTAATAGGCTTCGCCAAGTTCGTTTTCGCTTCCACGACGCTCGAAATAGGCTATAATATCGGTGATGGTTGTGTCGGTAGTAATGTCGAGATAGGCTTTGTCGCGAGCCTTGATGTTCATTAGGTCGTAATAATAGCGATTATGTTCATTGAGCGAGTCGCGACACACATTGCCAAGCACTGCAAGCGCGCTATCGGTGGCGTTGCTGTCGGCAAGTTGACTCACTCGCACAAGACGACTATCGACCGAGCGACTACACCCAGCCAATAGCATCACAAAACTTAGTATGCCTATTAAAAGACCTCTCATGTATGCAAAGATAGACTAAAAAAATGGAATAATGGTGTGGTTTGTAGTATATTTTCTTTGGACAGAAGATCAGTTTTTAGACAAAAGGACAAAAGGACATATTTTATTTAAAGACAGAAGGATGTTTATTGGACTAAAAAACAAAAAACGATGCGAAGTTTGAATTTCGCATCGTTTGTATTATTCATTCTCAATATTTTCTCATCCTATTTTCACAAGCGAACGGAAACGCATTGGGATAGATGTTGAGAAGTTCATTTCCCGACGGGTAATAGGATGTACGAAACGGAGGGTTTGAGCGTGCAAAGCAAGTCGATTGATTGGGCTATGACCTGCACCGTATTTGCGATCGCCAGCAATTGGGTGACCAAGATCCTTCATGTGCACACGAATTTGATTCTTTCGGCCTGTGTCAAGCTCTACTTCCATCAATGAATAGGTCTTAGATGCCTTCAAACACTTGTAACGAGTTACGGCAAGTTGGCCTTTTTGAGGATCGTCGGTAGAATACACCTCAAATTGTGAGTTTTCGGCAAGATAGCTCTTCACCACACCTTCTGCTTGTGTTACTTCACCTTCGACCACGCACACATATTTGCGATTAAGAACCATGTTGTTCCAGTTGTGTTGCATAGCTTCCTTGGCTTCGGCAGTCTTAGCAAGCATCATCAAGCCCGATGTGTCGCGGTCGAGACGATGCACAATGAACAATTTGGCACGAGGGTCGTGATATTTCACATATTCGCGCATGATGCTATATGCTGTGCCGTCTTTCTTGGTGTCGGTACCCATCGATAGCAATCCATAACCTTTGTTGATAACAAGAATGTGTTCGTCCTCGTACACAAGTTCCACACGAGGGTTCTTGAACACTTGGAACGACTGGTCGAAGTTTACCGAGAATGTGTCGCCAGCATGCACTTCGGCATCGTAGCGCGATGTAGGCATGTTGTTGATGGCAAACTGATTGTGACGAAGCATCGATTTGATCTTCGTTGGCGAGTGGTCCTTAAGAATGCTTGTTGCAACTTCTAGAATTGTGCCGTCTTCCTTCACTGTCCAACTTTTAATGTTGTCGGGGCGATTATCTTTTCTCTTATTGGTGTGATTGCTTGGTTGTCTCATAAACTCGTTATTTTTCTGCAAATTTAACCTAAATTTCCGATATAAAAAATAGACACATAAAAGAAGCTCGACTAATAGCCGAGCTTCTCGATGATATTTTATTTTTGAGCAATCTTGCTTTGATTACATAACAACCTTTGTTGCCTTGCCTGCTTGCTTCTTAATGAAGATACCATTTTCAGGATTTACCACCTTCACACCTTGCAAATTGTAGTATTCAACAGGTGCGTTAATGTCGGCATTTACATCTTCGATAGCCGATGGAGCCACGATAACATATTCTGTTGAGTTCTTAAGACCAGCAATAGTGAAATACTTCATGATGTCACCATTGATAGTGATTTTTGCACCAAGATTAGCAGGATTATTCACCAAGTTCAAACCTGTGCGTACTGCGCCTGAAGGAAGTTGAACAGGAAGACACAATGCAACATCATTACACTTAGCATCGTCGGCTATGATTACATTAGTGTTTACAGCACCTTCGGTTGTAAACACTGGTTTATCCTTTGAGCCATCCAAGCATCCTACAATGTAACCTGTTACCCAAGCTTCTTTTTCTTCACCATCCACATAGGCAGCCATCGCTTCGGCCACTGTGATAGGAGACTCTTTTGTACCAAGCACTACAGGTTCTTCTTCAACATAGTTGAACATAAAGTCGTCGATACACCATGTTGCCGATGCAGCTTCAGGAGCTACATAATGGAAACCTACATATACTACATCGCCATAAGTACTCAAATCAATGTCACCTGAGCCAACCCAAGCAGAGAAACCACTTTCTGGAGCTTCAGCCAAAGCAGCAGGAAGTTCAGTCTTCACAGTTGCCTTTGCAGGGTCAACATCATTAAGTACATACGCCTTAAATTGAGTAGATGTAGTGCTATAAGCATTTACTTGAGTCTTGAACGATATAGTCTTCAACTCAGCATCTTTCACATTAAGAGCAGGAGAGATGAGCCATGTTTCTACTGGCACAGCTTCAGCTCCGTATGCACTCATTGATGCATAACCATTGTTGCTATATGACTTGTAAGTCCATTCCTTGTCGCCCGACACATTCACTGAAGCCCAAGTAGTAGGAAGTGCGCTATCGAACGATTCCTTAAGCGATGACACACCTATAATGCCCGAAGCATCGGCCAATGTAACGCTTGTAGGTTGCAACTGAGGTGTTCCGTTGTAAGATGACATAAAGCCTTCTACATTGAACTTAGCACCTTCAGCAAGACCTTCGATTGTGATACCAAATTGATTGTAAGCAGCAAATTTGTTTGTGCCGTCAGAAACTGTATAGTTCTTTGTTTTACCAGCGTCAAGAGTGAAATAAACGCCTTCAAGCTTCACATAATCAAGGAAATTGCAGTTAGCAAGGTCGGTTACAGCCTTCACTTCAGGAGCTACAGCAGTACCTGCAACGCCAGTAGCGAAAGAATCGGCAACAGGCGACAACTGAGCATTTCCACCATAAGCGCTTACAATACCTCTTGCACCAGCAGCGATTACATCACCATTGTTATAAGTCTTACCCACTGAGCCATAAACCAACATTCTACCCGATGCATCTTGAACGATTAGATTGCTACTATTTTGATATACAGCTATCAACTCACCAGCAAATTTAGCTGCTTTGCCTTTTTCAAGAGCATTGAATGCTGCGATGTCAGCCACAGGAGCAGTGAAATTGAATGTAGCACTTGCAGCTTCCGATGTAGTAGTGCCATCAGTAGCCCAAGCATAGATAGTGGTGTTGCTTGTAACCTTCAATGGGTCGGTGTATTCTTCAGCATCGCCCACATCGTCGCTATTGATAGCATAATATACATCTTGACCAGCAGCAGCCTTGATAGTTACATCCACTTCGTCGCCCACTACATATTCACCACCATTAGGACTGATTGAAGGAGCAAGAACAGCATCAGATGTAGCTGTAGTGATTTCGATAGTCTTAATACGCAATTGAGAACCAGTTGCATCAAGAACCACTTGATTAGCCGAGCCTTCCCATGTTACTGTTGTTCCCGATGCTGACACTGTACCAACAGATGTTGAAGGTACTGCTGCATATTTTGATGCAGTACAACTAAGAACCACCTTTACAATTGCTTCGTTTGATGCAGTTGCAGGGGCAATAGTGAATTTCGCATTTTTGTACACACGAATGTGGTCAGACGATGGCGCAACACAATCATTTGTTGAAGCTGATTTTTCATAAGTCAAGTTCCAACCATTGATTGTAGTGGTGTAGCCATTTACATCACCCGTCCAGGTAGAAGCCGACGAGTTAGTGGTGAGCGTGATAGTATCAGCCCACGCAAAAGTAGCTACCAAAAGAGCTACCAAACTAAGTAAACATTTCTTCATATGCAATATATTTTTATGATTTATAATTCTGTTGTAAAATTAGCAATTTTCCTCAAATTAGCACAACAAATCACCCAAAAGAATGCGCCTAAGATGTTGTAAAGCATATATATAAAAAACAAAAAAGCCTTATAATCACTATAAAGCTTTTTCCATTGTTGAGAGATATTATGATAATGTTATTTAATCCATTGTATTGTGTCAACTGTTTCGAGCATTCTTACATCAAACATATAATCAGCTCCGAAAATCTCAGGCTCCAATTCTTCGATCATTCGGCATGCTTTCACATAGCGACGATCATAATAAGCCTCGGTTGACTTGCTCACCACAACGCCTTGAGAGCAACTTGCGTGAATAAATTCAAAGGTTTCGTTTTCGTTGTCGGCCTTCGTAACGATTCCCACATGACCTACACGCGATCCTCCTGCACGACGACCATTGAAAAACACCAAATCGCCTGGTTGAAGTTCATTTTTTGCTACCACCTTTCCGCTTTGAGCTTGTTGCGATGATGTGCGGTCGAGTTTGTAACCAAAATGTGCAAAAACATAGCTTGTAAATCCTGAACAGTCAAATCGGTTTGGTCCCATTGCTCCTATTCTGTAACGAACGCCCTTAAATTTTGACGCATAGTCAAGCATTTCGGCAATGATTGGGTCCAACTCTTCTTCGTAAAACAAAGGTGAGTTTTTAATCTGTTCTTGAATTGTTCCTTGTTTTTTTACTATAAGTTGAGCTTTTGATGGCACAGAAAATGACATAGCGACAATAGCCACCAATGACATTACTAATATTTTCTTGATTTCCACCATAATAATTCTCTTCAACTTTAATCTAAAAACAAGCCCCAAACAAATTGGTTTTCCTTTTTCCTTAAAAGCAATGCAAAGATAAAAAAAGAATAGTCAATACACAAACAAATTAAACATTTGTAAACATTTCACACGCCACACTAGGCTCTCACACCCGCGTGTTTACCCTCTTTATATCAAGCATTTAAGCCACTTTTACAACAAACTATGCCGCAAATATTTTATCATCATTTAACACTTAATTTGCAACACTATTCCAAACATTTTAATATTTAATTTTGCCCAAATGTTAAATTTTAACATTTCCATTTACATATACTTAACAAACGAAAAAAGACCTTTAAGCTAAAACTTAAAGGTCTTTAACCTGGTTGTCTTACAAGGATTCGAACCTTGACAGGCAGAACCAAAAACTGCAGTGCTACCATTACACCATAAGACAATCCTAATCAAGTGAGACTCATCGTCCCAATTGCGATGCAAAGGTAATGCAAATTATTTAATCTACCAAATTTTTTGCGATTATTTTGCAATTACCAAGTAATAATTTTTCTTACCGCGTTGTGCAAGAATATATTTTCCGTTCAAAAGGTGTGATGCATCAATAGTCATGTTAGGGTCGCTAACCTTCTCTTTATTAACAAGAACGCCACCACCTTGAGTCAATTTACGCATTTCGCCCTTCGATGCAAATACTGCTGCATTATCTGTAAGCAAATTCACCAATGGAACACCTGCTTCGATAAGAGTTTTTTCTACTTCGAATTGAGGAACACCTTCAAATACGCTCAACAAAGTATCTTCATCGATCTTGTGAAGGATTTCTTGAGCCTTATTTGAGAACAAGATTTGAGATGCTTCTACTGCAGCTTCATAATCAGCTTCAGAGTGTACCATGATAGTGATTTCCTTAGCAAGACGCTTTTGAATTGGGCGAAGACCTGGGTTTTCAGCTTGTTCAGCAACAAGAGCTGCCACTTCTTCCTTAGTAAGCATAGTGAAAATCTTGATATACTTTTCAGCATCTTCGTCGCTTACATTCAACCAGAATTGGTAGAACTTGTAAGGAGATGTACGCTTAGGATCAAGCCACACATTACCACTTTCAGTCTTACCGAACTTCTTACCATCGGCCTTAGTGATTAGTGGACAAGTAAGAGCAAATGCTTCACCACCATCAGTACGACGAATAAGCTCAGTACCTGTAGTGATATTACCCCATTGATCACTACCACCCATTTGAAGGCGACAGTTATTGTTGCGATACAAATACAAGAAGTCATAACCTTGAAGCAATTGGTAAGAGAACTCTGTGAACGACATACCGTGTTGTGCTTCGCCGCTTAGACGCTTCTTCACTGAGTCCTTTGCCATCATGTAGTTCACTGTGATGTGCTTACCGATGTCGCGAATGAAGTTAAGGAATGAATAATCCTTCATCCAGTCGTAGTTGTTCACAAGCAATGCCTTGTTTTCAGCGTCGCTTTCGAAATCAAGGAACTTAGCAAGTTGGTTCTTGATACATTCTTGGTTGTGACGCAATGTTTCTTCGTCGATAAGTACGCGTTCTTGCGACTTCATTGATGGGTCACCAATCATACCTGTAGCACCACCCACAAGAGCGATAGGACGATGGCCTGCATTTTGGAAGTGCTTAAGCATCATCACGCCCACCAAGTGACCTATATGCAACGAATCGGCAGTTGGGTCAATACCAACATAAGCCGAAGTTAATTCCTTTTGTAATTGTTCTTCTGTGCCTGGCATCATATCATGAATCATGCCACGCCACTTTAATTCTTCTACGAAATTCATTGAATTATACTGTTTTATTTATTTTTCTATTAAAGATGTGCAAAGTTAGCACTTTAAACTGAGATTGCAAAAGCGACTATCGCAAATGGTTACCATTTTTTCAACTTATATATATAATATGTTCCTTCGGCGGCTACATACGACATTTCTAAGTCTTTTCCTTTGCATTTTTCAATTCGCACGAGATTTTGCCCCTTCTGCATTCCTGTGATTGTGAAAGGCGCATACCTATTGTCCGAAAAGTCTACAATTATTTCATCATCACTTTGATAATGCCACGACGCAAAGTTGTCGGTATAGACATGCAAGGATTCGTCAACCACGCGTTGACAATACACATTTGACTGAAACGCAAAATACAATGTTCCGTCGTAGCTTTCAAGTTCTTCGCCGTTATCCTCTATCGACACCACGCGCCACAATCCATACAACTCACCAATGTCGCCATCGTTGCGTGTACACGCCGACAGCAACACAAGCAGCGCACTAACAATATATATATTTAGCTTACAAGCATTCATAATCATTTCAAATTAAACATTCCACGATAGGACACCGAGAATAGCATTCCAAAGTTGTTGCCATACAATGAACCACGATCCAAGCCCACTTGTCCCTTGAGTTTCAAGCCTGGCACATTACGCCAATCATACACACACTCCACCATTGCCGATGTGCTTGTGCGTGGCACCGAGATAGGCACAAATATCGTACCCCATGATTTTGTGCGCGCGAACTTTGCTCTATAATTCAAGTCTTCAGTTATTCGTCCCTCTACTGCCACATGAAAGCTACGCAAACGGGTATCGGTAAGCGACAAATATCCATCGGTGTTATAAATGGGTGAGCGAAGCACTGGCGAACCTATCGTTCTGCCATAATATTGATAGCCATTGTAGGTATAGTTGTTGTAGTAGTTATCGCTTCCTGTAGATTCACTTACAATAGGAGTACCAACCATATCTACTGGATCCCAATGCAATGGGCCTCCTTGGTTCATCAAGTCGAGATATTCCACCACAGCGCCTGTTACATAACTATTCTTGTCGGCACTTTTATACTCTATTCCATATAGTCCATCAAAGCCATTCATCATACCAATACCTGAGCCATCTTCCCATGGCGATTGGTAATAGGCTTTCAACACAGAGCCATTACTAAAGCGATAACGCCCCATAATATCCCATGAGCCGATATGGCTTCCTTCAACATATGCTTGGTCGCCAATATTATTACCACCTGCACCAGGAATAAGCATTCTCACAAAAGTAGACAAATCGGTAGTCATCTTCACATTTTGCCACACCTTGCCGTTTTCATATCGGTTCAACTCTCCACCAAACTGAGCTGCGGCTTGCATTCCCAATGTTAGCGAGAATGGGTTAGATGGTTTTAGGTGGAAATAGCAGTATTTGTAGTTAAACCACAAGTCCTTTGTGATGAAACTATTGTAATAGGCATAGTGATTTTCGAGCCACTTGGCATCGGTTTGCTTATAATACCCTATTTCGCCCGAAATTTGCACCCAACCATTAGTAAAAGGGATGTCTTGTGGAGTAAAGAATCCTGCACGCACACCTGGCATTGGTCGTGAATTGGCCGAATAGGTCATATCACCCGAGCTCAATCGGTCGTTCAACATGTTTGAGCCTCGTTCTTTCAACCCCACCATCAAGAACACACTGCGATATTTCAATTCGCCATATAATTGCTGAATCCACAACGAAGATGGAGCTTCTTTGTGCAGTTCTCTTTCATTTGTTTCAAGGTTGTAACGAGAATAAGCAGTCTTTGTCATCACTCCACCCCACAGCGTTGCTCCATAACCAAAGCTAAAGCGCTTGCTATTATCCATTTCGCTTTTGAGCTTTATCTTTGCCAACGATGCATTGGTTTGCGATATCACGCCATGAGTGTTTGAATTGATAAAATAAGGAGCAAAATCGCCTGCGCCGAAATTATTCGACACCTCCAATTCATAGTCCAACTTATATTGTGCGTGCGCTTGTAATGCCACAACACACAACATCATTACTAATATTCTCAATTTCATTAGCTTCTTCTTTACCCCACAAAAGTAATAAGTTTTTCTACAATACTCAAAGTTACGCCCTCATTATATTGTCAAGAATTAATAAAAATGATACCTTTGCAAGAAAGAACGCAATTTTGGACTGAAAATGGCAAATATAAAATCGTTAATTTCTCAATCGTGGCAAACTGCCTTAAGTGTAGCAAAAATCATTTTTCAATCACGCCCTTGCGACACGCCTCCACAAGCCAAATCGGATGAAGAATTGGTAATCCTTGGCAATGGACCTTCGCTCAACGACACTATGGCAAACAACAAGGAGTTTTTGCTTGCACGCCATCTGCTTGCAGTTAATTTTGCTGCCAACACGCCCATTTTCACTGAGTTAAAGCCTAAATTCTACATGCTCACCGACCCTGTGTTCTTCAATCGCATGGAGCTTGACAATGTGCAACAGCTATGGCGCAATTTTGCCGAAACTGTCGATTGGGAAATGACTCTTTTCATTCCTACCAAAGCGAAAAAGAAGGGCGATTGGTTCAACAACGTTATCAAGAACAAAAACATCACCATTTGCACCTACAACATGACACCTGTCGAAGGAGTGCAATGGTTCGAAAATATGGCCTACAATCATCATTGGGGAATGCCACGCCCTCGCAATGTGCTCATTCCTTCAATTATGCAAGGCATTGCGATGCGCTACAAAACTATCTATTTAGCTGGCGCCGACCATTCTTGGCTGAAAACATTATCGGTCGATGATGACAACCGAGTGGTATCTATCCAACCTCATTTCTACAAAGAAGCCAAAAGTGAAGAGGAGCGCATAAAGAAGGATTACATGAACATACCACTTCACCAAGTGCTTGAAAGTATGTACATTGCGTTCCGAACATACCATGTTATTCGCCGATATGCCGACTATCGTGGTGTTAAAGTCCTCAACATCACACCCAATAGCTTTGTCGATGCTTTCGCGAGATTAAAGATTTAATCTTGCAACCCCAACTCTTAATTACCCTTTCCTAACTGAAGCAAATCTTCGGCGTGACGGAAATCGGCAGGGGAACCTATATCTATCCAAATGCCATTGATTGGGAATTGACGCACCTTGCCACCATCAGCAATCACACTTTCAAGGAAATCGGTTGCGTCGTAGTATTCGCCTCGAGGTATTCGATTCAACATCGAACGCTTAATCATATATATACCAGCATTAGCATAATAGCTATATGTTGGCTTTTCTTCAAGTCCTGTAACATTGCCTTCCTCATTGCTCACAAGCACACCAAATGGTACACTCACCACATAAGGAGTTACTGCCACTGTTACATCGGCGCCATTTTCGATATGAGTAAGATACATTTCCTCAAAATTTATCGTTGTGAACAGGTCGGAATTCATCAACAACACTGTATCATTCTCTATATCCTCAACCAGCGTGAGCGATCCTATTGTACCAAGACGACAAGGCTCTTTCACACACTTCACTTGAACACCTGCAACAGGTTGTGCAAAATGCTCTTCGAGCTGTTCGGCAAGATAGTTTGTAGTAACATTTATTCGGTTAATGCCATTCCGAGCCAACGCTTCAACATTATAGTCGATAATACATTTGCCACCAAGTTTGAGCAATGGTTTTGGAGTGTCGAGCGTGAGTGGACGCAAGCGTTCACCTTTGCCTCCTGCCATAAGCACTGCATCGATAGGAAGCAACGAATTTTGCACCGAGAAATCATATAATCGCACCACCTTACCTTCATTGTCGAGGCGTGGCACAAGTGTTACCTTTCCTGCGCGTAAACGGCGTATCTCGGCTACATCCACACTATCACCTCGCAACGCCACAAAGTCGCGATGCATCACCTCCGAAACAGAAGTGTCAAGTGCAGCTCCACTTATAAGGCTGCGACGCACATCACCATCGGTAAGTGTTCCGAGCACTTTGCCGTTGTCGTCCACCACAAACAATGTCATTGAGTTACCACCCGACAACGCATTCAACTGCTTTAGCGCATCGATTATTGTAGCATTAGCGCCTATTATATATTTCTCAAGTTTCATATCTTCTTCCAATTATTATTTTATCCAACGGAAAATATCCATAAACGACACTTTCTTGCCATACATTAAGATTCCACGACGATAGATGCGTCCTGCAAGCCACACAAAGGTGAATGCAGTGGCATAAAGCAATGCTATACTTGTTACAAGTTCCCAAGTTGGCACTCCGTAAGGCAAACGCACCATCATCACTATAGGCGAAGTGAATGGTATGTACGAACACCACACTGCCAACGGACCATCTGGGTTCTCAATGCAAGCCACCCCAGCCCATAGCGCAAACACCTCTATCATCATCACTGGCGTAACGAACTGAGAAGAATCATTTGGTTGGTCAACAGCCGAGCCAAACGCCGCGAAAAGTGAACCAAACAGCAAGAATCCACCAATTCCATAGAACAAGAACGATAGGAATAGCTGACCGAATTTTATGTTTGATATTTCTCTTACGATGCTTTCCACATCTACCGACATTGCTCCACCATGCGCTGCCGTCATGGCATTAACAGTTTCGATTGGGTCGCTTCCGCCAAAGAGCACACCACTCAATCCAAATACTGCACTTGCAATGAATGTCAACACTCCCCACAAGAACATTTGTGTAAGTCCTACAAGCGCAATACTTATAATTTTACCCATCATAAGCTCGATTGGCTTGCAACTGCTCACTATCACTTCCACAATGCGATTGGTCTTTTCTTCTATCACACCATTCATGATCATTGCGCCATACATTAGCACAAAGATATAAGAGAACATCGCCAACATCAATCCTATGATTTGCGATACCTCAACCGAGCTACTTTCGACTACACCGTCCTCGCCCCATCTTATCTCGCTCACGCTCACATGAGCTGTACATTCCTCAATCTTATCCTGGATATCAGGGATTCCAAGCGCTTCGATGTTGCGATCGGTTATTTCTTTATTGAAAGTTTCTTCGAGATGCGAAACAAGCGAATGCGAAACCGGTTTTTCTGAGAACACCGATAGATATTCGCGTTTTGCAAGATTTTCGGGCAATACCACTATGGCATACACACTATCGCGCACTCCTTCATAGTAATTGCGAGGATTCTTCTTTGCAAGACTATCCACACTCACAAATCGGAATTCATCGGTATCTTCAATGATGTTGGACATCTGCGCACCTTCATCTATCACCACTACTGTGCGTTGCTCGCCATCATTAAGCCCCATCAACAACATAGGAGCAAGCATACACAGAATGCTAATGAATGGTATAAGCAGTGTCGTTACAATGAACGACTTTCTCACTACTACATTGAGATACTCTCGTCGTATTATAATAAATAGTTTGTTCATCTTTCCACCCCTCCTTTAAATTTTCTCTTTACCATTCACAGCTTCGATAAACACCTCGTGCATACTTGGTAATATCTCGTGGAAACCAGTCAACTCATACTTGTCGTTAAGACACGAAATCACATCTTTCACATTCACGCCTTCACGCAAACGGATATAAGTAGAATCATCACCTGCGCGATGCACTTCATCGGGCTCAAGTGTGAACATTCCCATTTCGGGCAACACCACACCCTCACGCACATTCACAGCGTAGATGTGTTTCTTAAATTGATGACGCACCTTGTTCACATCGCCTTCCAACACCACTCGCGAATGATTGATTAGCGATATCTTTTCGCACAATTCTTCCACCGAGCCCATGTTGTGAGTCGAGAATAGAATTGTAGCACCTTCATTGCGCAATCGCAAGATCTCACGCTTCAAGATTTCGGCATTCACAGGGTCAAATCCCGAGAAAGGCTCGTCAAAAATCAACAATTTAGGACGATGAATCACAGTTGAGATAAACTGCACCTTTTGCGCCATACCCTTCGATAGCGCCTCAACTTTCTTGTCGCGCCATTCGGTAAGTTCAAATCGGTCGAGCCACGCATTCATTTCAGTTTCTATCTCCTTGCGTGGCATTCCCTTTAGCTGTGCAAGATAAGTAATCTGGTCGGCAACCTTCATTTTCTTATACAAGCCACGCTCTTCGGGCAAATAACCCATGCTATGTACATCGGTAGCCTTCAAGAGTTCGCCGTTAAGTCTTATTTCACCACTATCGGGATTAGTTATCTGATTGATGATGCGAATCAGTGAAGTCTTACCAGCGCCATTTGGCCCAAGCAAACCATAAATACAGCCTTCGGGAACCGACACATTAACATGGTCGAGCGCGCGATGCTTATCGTAGTCCTTCACTACATCTATAACCTCAATATAATTCATCTTTTTATTGTCCTTTCATTAAACAGGGAACTATAAATTCCCTTTAAATCACAAATTTACTCGTTTTACATCATATTAGACCCATTTTCCTCAAAAAAGTTGCAACCACCTAATAATTATCACTCCTATAATGACAAAAAACAAGGGAATTCGATAACGAATCCCCTTGCTCTATCTTTAATCGTTTCAATATCGATTATTGAACGAATTCATATTCCTTTACGCTCTTGAAACCTGCTGCACCGAAATATTTTTCAATGCTACCGTTAAGTTTCACTTTCTTACCAAGATTACCTGGTTTGTCAACAAGATTCAAGTTGTCACGAACAGTTCCCGAAGGCAATTGAACAGGAATACATTCGCTAACGCTTGTTGCATTTGGATTATCCGAAATCAAAAGGTTTGTCTTAGTTGATGTTGCTGTTCCGAATACAGCATTTGAGCTTAGATTCATACCATCAACACTACCCACGATATAACCAACAACCCATGCTGACTTTTGTGAACCATCAACAAAGTTAGTCTTAGCTGCAGCTACTGAGTATGGTTCAGTTTGTGAGCCTGCGCCTGTTGCTGGTTGGTCATTACCTGTACCAGGTTCTGTTCCTGTACCAGGAGTTTCGCCTGTGCCAGGATTGCTTGATGCATCACCAAACTTAACATCATCAACACACCAAGTTGCATAATTAGCATCGGCTGTTGCATAGAAACGGAAACCTACACACACTACATCGCCATAAGAGCTTAGGTCTAAATCACCTGAGTTAACCCAATCAGAGTAACCACTTGCAGGAGCAGTAGCGATTGCAGGGTTAAGCTTAGTCTTAGTAGCTGTTGCAGGGTCGTTAGTTGTCATTACATATACTTCAAATACTGAAGTCTGATTGCCATATCCATTCACTTGAGTGCGGAATGAAAGAGCCTTAGCTGTAGCATCCTTCACATTCAATGCAGGAGTAATCAACCAGCTATCAAATGGAGGTACACCAGTACCATTAGAAGAATAACCAGTCATTGAAGCATAACCGTTGCTATTATATGCCTTGTGGAACCATTCTTGAGGACCATAAGAAGTAGAACCAGCTACAACAACCTTAGTCCAGTTTGAAGGGATTGAAGAATCAAATCCTTCGTTCAATGAAGTCACAGGGTCAGTAGTTACAGGAGTATCGTTTCCTCCTGTTGAACCACCACCTTCGATTTCATATTCAGTTACAGTCTTGAAACCAGCTACACCGAAATATTTTTCGATGCTACCATTCAATTTCACTAGCTTACCAAGATTACCTGGATTGTCAACAAGATTCAATGCTGAACGCACTGCACCCGAAGGCAATTGAACAGGGATACATTCATCTATGCTTGTAGCAGCAGGATTGTCAGAGATAAGAACATTACTTGCAGTAGCTGTAGATGCGCTGAATACAGCATTGTCAGTGATTGACTTACCATCAACACTACCCACAATATAACCAGTTACCCAAGCAGCCTTTTGTGAACCATCAACAAAAGCAGCCTTTGCAGCAGTCACTGAATAAGGAGATTCCTTAGTACCTTCACCACCTACGCTCATACCTTCAAGTACAAAGTCGGCTTGACTACCTGATGTTGCAAGACCTTGATGTCCAAGTACAGCCTTGAATGCTGAAGCCTTTACAAGAAGATTCTTACCAAGTACATCATTATCTTTCAAGTTTGCCACACTGCGAAGAGCTGTTCCGTCAACAAGTTCTACAACCACACAGTTAGCAATATCTTTAGTGTCAGCAGTTGCGCCCAACACGATAGTGTTAGCCATAGCGAATGGAGCTTCCCATTGCACATCTTCATTGCTTGCTACTGCGTTCTTACCAGGCTTCACTGAACCAACGATGTAACCACTGAACCAACCAGTCTTACCAGTTCCTTGAAGAGCTGCAACATCTTCCATTACATAAGGATTAACTGCAGTACCCTTACCATCTTTGCTAAAACCGATGCAATCGTCGGCACTGCGAAGAAGAATTTGCCAAGCTGTACCATAGTAGCTAAGAATACCCACTACCGAACCAGTACCTACAGGAAGTTTTTGGCTACGGAAATCGGCATAGTTGCTATTACGAACAATGATTGTGTTACCATTCATATCTTGAAGTGTGCGGTTAGTGTTAGCATCATCAGTAGCAAATGTTGCTTTACCATCGGCTTCAGTGAACATCACATCGTCAAGGCGTACAAGTTGGCTTTGCCATGTGCAAAGACCTGATGGATCAGATGGAAGTGAGCCAAGCGATACCACCATTGTATCAATTTCGGCTACACGAGGGAAACCGTTGATTTCAGCGTGTTCCTTGAATAATTCAGGAGCCATAAATGTAGCTTCCCAAGCATTACCTTGAGCATACCATTCAGGATAACCAAGTTGTTGCAAACCATTGTACTTACCGATATACATACCTGTTGCATTGATCACGATTTCTTGACCCAAGCGATAAGTTGTATAAAGGCTATTTTGATTGATTGAAAGAGCTAAAGCAGCTGTTTCGTCTTGAATTACTAGGCTCTTGTAGATATTACCTGTTTCGTCGCTACTGATTACACGACCCTTGATAATAATATCCTCACCATCGGCTGTTTGGCCAATAGTATCGATATAATTGCGAGCATCGTCCCAATAGGTGTACTTCAAGTCATAAATAGTAGTATTCACCTTATCGGCGTTGGCTGCTATAGGTTCATGAATTGGCGGACGGTCAAATTCATCAGCACAACCCACCATCACAAATGCTGCAACCAGCATTAAAAGATATGATTTAAATTGTCTCATTGTCTTTATATTTTATTGTTTTTTACTTATCAGATTGATTTAGAATTTAATCCCCACATTCAAGAATACCTTCAAGCCTTGAGCATAGTAGTATTTGTTAGGATAACGGGTTGTTGTTGTCAAGTAATCCTTTGTATTGATACGACATTGTTGGTAACCCGATGTTTGAATGTTACGATTGTTAAGCAAGTTGTTTACATTCAAATTGATGTTCATCGATGCCGAACGATTCAAATATATCACCTTACCGATACTTGCATTCACAACAAACGCATTCTTCAACTTGTCTTGCTTAGTGAAATCTGTAATCCATGCTTCATATTCATCAAGTGAGTTAAAGTTAGATAAGATATCTGAACGCTCTTCGTGGCGATTAGGCGCAAGCGAGATGTAGCTGTCGCCCATATATGTACCATTTAATTCGAAGAACCACATCTTAGGCGCACGGTAGTTGAAACCTACACTCAAGCAAGTTTGTGGAGTTCCCGATACATAGTAATTCTTCAAGTAAACGATTTGTGTAGTGTCAGGTGACATACCATTTTCGTAGCTACGAGTACCCATTGGGCGATTCTTGTATTGATACTTTGAGAATGTACCTGCTACCGAAACTGAGAACGAAGGAGTAATAGATGCCTTCAAGCCCACTTCCACACCACGATATGACTTGCGCACATTTGTTAGCGCATAGTTCATAAATGTTTGGAATTCGTCGTCATAGAACGATAAGCGTTCAGTAGAGTTGAATTGTTCAGTCCAGAAACCTGTGATACTACCCTTAAGTGCACGATAACTGAACACATAAGAAATATCTCCCGACAACAAACGCTCGCTACTCAATCCTGCTACCACACCGTCACGAATACGAGGTGATACATAAGCGCGATCGCTCAACGGAGCCTTTGTGCCATAATAGCCATGTAGTACAAAACGGTTGCGACCATCAAGTTTGTAGTTCACACCCACCTTCACGCCGGCATTGTCAAACTGATGAAGTTCGCCCTTTCCATAAGAATTTTCAGGCGCGCGACCATTTTTCATATTACCAACGCGTTGGAATTGAGTGTAGCTAAGATTCAAGCCATAGTTGATGTCCCACTTAGCCAGATTTATCACATTTTGCACCCAAGCATTAGCTTTCACCGAGTTGATGTTGTAATCGTAACCAAAACGCTCACCTACACCCACTTTACGATTTGGATTATTTAGGTCGTTTTGTAGGATAGTTGGGTTGTCAGGATAATCGCGTTCTGAATATTGGTCGATATCAAGCCAATAATCACCACCAAGAAGGTCCTTAATAGTCTTATAGTAAGAAGCTTCTGAGTAGTTCACGCCCACACCTGCTTGAAGTGTCATGAAGTCGTTCAAACGAGTGTTGAAAGTTGAATTCAACTGATAATTCACTTGGTTGCTGTGGCGATTTTCAAGAATATATACCGAACTTGGTTGTCCTGCATATTCCTTAGCCAAATAGTTGGTTTGATATAGATTATCCCAGTCGATTTGGCGTTGACTTTCATCATTGGTCCACTTATCTACATACAAGTCATATTCTTCTTGATGATCGATGTAATAAGATGGTAGATAACGATAATAGTCGGGGCGTGGGTCAGATGCATTACACCAGTTAAGAGCCGATGAAGCATAGTTTGATGAACGGAATCCCACACCAGTGTTAAGTGTTGTTCCTTCTTTTGGTTTCCACACCCAGTTGATGATTGCAGTAGGGTCAAACGCTTCTACCACCTTGGCATTGCGCTTTTTGCCGTTTTGCCAACCCCAGTTAGGGTTATATAAGTTATCACCTGCAAGGTCGTAGGCTTCTTGAGCCACTGCCGATGAGTTAGTGCGCTTAGTTGGTGCGCCAAATGTTACAAATGATAGGCTGTGTTGCTTGTTGAACACCTTTTGTGCCGACAAGAAATAACCCCATGAATTGTAGAACGAACCTGGTGTTACACCTTCGTCGGCATATCGAGCAATTGCCGACATTGTTACTGCCCAACCACTCTTCATCAAACCAGTGCTATATGTAGCCATTGCACGAAGTTTGTAATTTGAGTTAGTGTAGGCCACGCTACCATTGAATCCTGGAGCATAATCTTCGGCAAACACCGAAATGTCGGTACTACCACCAATCTGACCGAAAGAGAAGTCGTTGGCTTCAAGACCTATTGTTACATCTTTGCGCTTGAATGCAGTGTTCATACCACCAATCATTGAGTAATTGAAACGACCGCGTGTAGCATCGTTGAAATTCACCCCGTTGATGTAAGTGTCGGAATATTCCGAGTCATAACCACGCAAACGGAAGCGCATCAAGCTGAAATCGTAGCTTGCAGCATTGTAATACACATTGTCGCTTGCGCCCGAAAGTGTAGAAATTGCTTGTGAAGCGCCTTCTTCGTCTTCAAGCTCGGCTTCGTTGATGGTGTAATCTTCGTCGCCAAAATAATCGGTTCCGTCGCTAACTTTCTCAGCATCAAGAAGAATCTTACCCAATTCTTCTACAACGCCTTCCACGATAACCACATTTTGCGACCAATCTTTAAAGCCATAACCCACCACAGATACCTTGTCGGTGCCTGGCTTGGCATTGGCAATACGGAAACTACCATCGACCGATGTAGTAACCGTAAGGTTTTGATTGTCTATCGTTACTATTGCACCTTGCACTGGAGCATTGGTACTTTTGTCGAGCACCACCCCGCTCACGCCCGTTGTTTGGGCTATCGCTGGCAAAGCGAAAAATAGCGATAGAAGCAAAAATAATTTGATTCTCATAATATTTAAGTATTTGTTTTTGTTTTTTCGTCTAAATCCTTTTAGCACTTATATTAAGTTTACAAAGCTACTAATTTTTTTTAAGATTTCTTATTTAATTTGTGAGTAAATGTAGATAAAGCACCCCTTATAGCATAAGGTTAAAACAAAAAACATATCTTTGCATATCATTAAAGCACTATTATCTATGAAAAAGCTACTATTACTGATGTGCGTGCTCTTGTGCGCGTGGAACACTGCCTTTGCCACCGACTATGAAGGCACTGGCTCTCTCACTCAACATTCGATTAAACACAAAGGTGTGGAATACTCTTATTACCTCTACACTCCAACCAATATTGCGAAAGATGCACCTCTTGTGTTGTTCTTTCACGGCTATGGTGAGCGCAATATCCCTTCTACCAATTTTGGGCTCAACCCGGTTGCCGACAAGCACGGGTTTGCGGTGTGTTATCCCGTTGGTCCTAAGGATTTCAAGGGCGAAAATTGCTGGTCGGTAGGATATTCTTTTCACATTGACAATAATTGGGAACGCGACGATGTGGGATTCACTATCAAGCTCGTGAAACATCTTCAAAAGACTCACAATCTCTCGCGCCACAATGTATTTGTTACAGGACACTCTAATGGTGGCGAAATGAGCTATCTATTGGCTTATAAAGCGCCTCACATCTTCGCTGCAGTAGCACCTATTTCGGGGCTTACAATGGAATGGATGTATCGCGACCTCAAGCCTCAACTCCCTATCCCTCTCATGGAGGTGCATGGCACTAACGATGTGGTATCAAAATGGAATGGCGACCCCGACAACAAAGATGGCTGGGGCGCATACATTGCAGTGCCTCAAGCTGTTGCTTTCTGGGCTGCCGTGAATCGTTGCACTCACGAAATCGCCGAGGAACTACCACGAAATGGCAACCAAGTGATTGCTCATCGCTATGTCGACGGAACCAACGGCAACCAAGTGTGGCTCTACGAAGTGGTGGGCGGCACTCACTCTTGGGCAAGCAACGGCATGAACACTGCCGAAGAAGTGTGGAAATTCTTTAGCTTATACATCAAATAAGCTGATATACATAAACAAAAAATCTCCAAAGCTTTCACTTTGGAGATTTTTCTTTTATAGAGTTATTGGTTATTACTTAACCACAATTTTAGCAACTTTATTGCCCACTGTTACGATGTAAGCACCTTCAGCAACATCGCTAAGCACTGTTTCGCCAGCCACTGTTACTGCATTGCGCACTTCAGCACCATTCACAGCATATAGCTTGATAGCTGCACCTGCTTCGGCACACTTAACGATTACATTGTTACCGTTTACAGTTACTGATGCTACATCGCCTTCGATAGCTTCAACGCCTGATTTTTTCACATCCATCAAGTCAGTGAAGATATATACATTAGGCAATTCAGAGTTAGTCATCACACACATAATGCCTTCGAAGTCATTCAAGAATGTAGTAACACCATTTTCAAGAGTATATTCTTCGTCGATATATAGCTCTTCGCCTTCAAGTACACCTGTGTCTTGGTTTACACCAGGAACGCCGATGAACCATTGATAAACTGTAGGAGTGTTACCAACCTTGATTTGATCACTCAAGTCTACCTTACCGTCAACACATACTGCATTGATAGGAGCTTGACCGTGATAGTAGTACACGATAAGGTTCTTCTTCAATGGAAGTGTCTTGAAAGTGAAGTTGTTGTTGTTGATAACAAGCATAATCAAGTTAGGCACTACATCGATATTGATTTCGCTCAATTGGTTGTGACCAATAGAGAATTGGCTAAGGTTCTTAACACCGCTCAAGTCGATTGAAGAGAAGTTATTATTATCAAGATACAATGCCCACAAGTTAGGGTTGTTAAGCTTGATTTCGCTCAATTGGTTATAAGCAGCCGAGAACAAACCTACATTAGGGTTCTTAGTCAAGTCAACACTTGTCAAATTATTCTCAGCCATTGCAATAGTTGTCAATGCTGGGAATTGAGAGAAGTCGAATGAAGTGAATTCATTGCCTTCAAGTGACAATTCTTGCAACTTAGTTGAACCTACAGGCAACTTAATTTCGCTCAAACCAGCACCACCAACAGTGATATTGATAGCGTCAGTCAACTTAGAACCATCGAATGAAGCAAGCTTAGCACCATCCATACTGAATACTGTGATAGCTTCAGTTGGTTCGTAAGTATATACCTTAACTTCAGCACCAGCCTTAGTTACTGCATCAAATAGCTTGTAAGATTCTTCCAATACATATTGAGACACTGTATTGTTACCATTCCAGTCGATATACAATGCTGTACCAGCCTTAGCTGCAGCAAGTGATAGAGACACGCTGTCGCCTTCGTTTACAGTCTTGAATGTAGCAATCAAGTTAGTTGGCATACCAGCAGCTTCGATTTGAGTAGTCTTGAACACCTTATCGCCAGCAAAACCTGGGTACAATGAGTTTGTCATTTCGCAATACACCTTACCCATTGTAGTGTTGATGAATGTTGTTACACCATTTTCTTCAGAATAGTCAACACCTTCAACAAGAGTTTCGCCTGACGCCTTCTTCCATACATAAGTTGTCTTGCCTTCACGGTTTTGAGAAGAAAGGTCTACACCAGGGCCCTTAGTTGCAACAAGGAAGTCAGCTTGAGGAGCATAGATGTAGTTTTCGTCCTTCAAAGTACCATGAGCTGGCAATGTTGGCATAGTGAACAAGTTGTTGTTACAAGCGAAGTATTCAAGCTTGCTTTGTTCAGGCATTACTACCGATGGCAACTTGTTGTAAGAAATGTCAAGATGCTTCAATTCGTAGCAATATGTGAAGTCAAGTTCGAAGAAATTATTGTGAGATAGGTCGATGTATTCAACATAGTCACCATTGTAGAAGCTAATCATTTCGCTTAGTTGGTTGTGGCTAAGATCCAAGTGATGCACACAACGCATATCGTTAAGAGTAACCGCTATAAGTTGGTTGTGGCTCAAATTGATATGAGAAAGTTCGTTCTTTGAGTAGCTGTTGTTAGTACCGCTTAGGCTCAACACTGAAAGGTTGTTACCACTCAAATCAAGAGAACGCAAGCAACGGTTCCAAGTCAAATCAATAGTATACAAACCTGCGTTTGCAATAGTAAGTTCGCGCAATGAAGCAAGTTTTGTAACATCGGCTGAATACATTGGGATATCTTTTACATTAATAGCCGAAACAGTCACACCTTCTGGAGCATAAACGACAACTGAACCATATCCAGCTCTTGTACCCACAACATTAGCAGTAGCTGGAGTAAGGCTTGATGTAGCAGTGAACTTCACTTGCTTCATATCACCGAAGTCAACATAGAAGTCGATAGGGTTTTCAGCTGTTGCACCTTCGATACCTACACCAAATTGGATTTGAGCACCTGCGCTCAATTCGGTAGTGAAGTTGAACACATTTGTTGGCTTGCCATATTCGCTTGCACTCTTAACCATGAATTTGCTTGTTACCAAGTAATTTTCATTGAATAAAGAGTTTGCAAACACTACTTTCATAGAGTCAACGTGAGCCTTCAAGATTTTCAACTTACCATCAGCATAGCTATAGTAGCTATTGTCAAGCAATTCAGAGATACTATCGTTATATTCAGAGATAGCATATACAGCAACCTCAGTTGTTGTACCTTCACGAAGTACGCGCTTGGTGAAATCAAATTCTTTTCCAATAGGATAAGATTTCTCCATTGCCATAGGACGTTGTTCGTAATAATATGTGTTCCAAGTTCCAGGATTAGTTGGCAATGTTGCATAGTCCATACAGTTCTTATTCAAGTATACTTGATACAATGAATTCTTGCAGCTTGACAAATCGATAGAAGTCAAATAGTTGTCTTGTGCATCAAGATATTGAAGCTTAGTATTCTTTGAAAGGTCAAGCTCAGTAAGTTTGTTACCACCACAGAACAAATAGTACAAGTTAGGGTTGTTTGTTACATCAAGCTTTTCAATCTTATATGAATTGTTGTAAGCACCGATGTGAGAGCAATACAATTCTCTCAAATATTTATTTTTGCTTACATCAATAGAAGTAACCTTAGTTTCAGAGACGTTAAGAATCAAAAGATTTGGGTTTTTGCTCACGTCTACGCTTGATACGTTTGTTACGTCAAGAGTCAAGCGTTGAAGATAAGGACAGCCTGTTGGGTCGATTTGAGTCAAACTAACATTGTGATAACCATCAAATGACATCATATTTGGATAATCCGACAAGTTAAAGTTTGGATCCATGTGTTCGATGATGCTCACTTCAAGGATATACAAATCAGGCTTGTTTGCACCAATTACAAGAGGAGTTTCAGCAGTAAATGTGTTGTCGCTCAAGTAAAGTGCGCGCAATTTTGTTTGATTTGTCAAGTCAAGACGCTTCAATTCGTTGTGGCTCAAGTCAAGGATGTCAAGTTCAACACCTTCGGCAAATTCGATCCACTCGATATAGCAACCGCTTGCGTTGATATAGTCCAACTTATCAGCGTCACCATAGATCTTTACGATACCATCCTTAGATACAGTACATTCAACATATGTACCAGTTATGCTACCAGAGCCATCGTCAAAAATAGCTGGCACAACTTCATATTCCGACAAACCGAAACCACAATCCACATCCATATAACATGAATCGGTAGTACCCAACACCAAAGAGAAGGCGTTGCTTGTTCCGTAAGTTTCGTAAATATTAGTACGGAATGTTACGATTGGCTTTGCAGTGTCTTGTGCATTTGCAACAAATGGCATCATCGCAAGCACAATCACAGCCAACAAATTAAAAATTTTCTTCATTATTTGTGATTATTATTATCAGCCTTACATGCCTCGCAAGCCACATAAGGCTGATTAATTATTTATTTTTACTTAACAATAATCTTTTGGCTATAAGCGCCGTTTACATTAAGCACATACACACCTGCAGCAAGAGTAGAAGCATCTACATTCACTTCGTCGCCTGCAGCTGCAACAACCTTAACTGCTTGACCTTGCATGTTGAAGATAGTTACATTCATTTCTTCAGCATCGCCCAAGAACACATTGTAAACATTCTTACCTGCGCTTGTTACCATCAAACGATCAGTCTTAGCTGTGATATCCTTGATACCTGAGTTGCCAGCGCGACGGATAACTTCCTTCAAACCAGCATAAGCATCAAACTTACCAGCACCCCATTGTACTGGGTCACCCGAGAATGTTGTTACATAGTCGTCCTTAAGTGCTGTAGTATTGATGATATCAATAGCTTCGTTCACTGTTAGCTTAGGATTAGCTTCAAGCCACAATGCCATAGAACCAGTTACAACTGGTGTAGCCATTGAAGTACCAAGTTGTTGATGCCAGTAGTAAGTAGTTTCGCCTTCAGTTACCTTAGCTTGAAGTGCATCGTTAGTAAGGCTGTTGTTTTCAACATAAGCTGTACTACTTGATGAAATGATTGTAGAACCTGGAGCACATACATGAGGAAGGTTCTTACCATTCACCAAAGTACCGAATGAAGAATAGCTTGCTACTTGTCCTTCAGGATATTTACCTTGACCATAAGTGTAAGAATAACGGTCAAGTGAGCACCAGTGTTCGCGAGTGTTATAAGCACCTACTACAATCACATTTTCACCTGTTGCAAGGTCGTTGATTGTACCATTTGTTGAACCATCAGTCCAACCATTCAAACCATAACCACTCATAGCAGTGTATTGACCATCGCAGAATGCGTCGATGCGTTGACCTTCACTACCGATTGCTTCAAAACCAATGATATAGTTTCCAGTAGCATTGTTAGAAGTGTCAAATACCAAATAGTCAAGAAGTGTTACATAACGGCCGCTATCTTCGTCGATCCATGAACCGATTCCGATATAACCATTGAAATAGCGAGTAAATGAAAGATGCGAAATATCGCCGTCGCTTGTCCAACCATCACCAGCCGACATATAAGTTGGCGCACCATTTGTATTACCTTCGATACCGAAAGATAAAACTTGTGTATTACGAGATTTGTTGATAACCTTCACATTAGCCTTGAATTCAGTTGAATCCTTGCTGTAGATGTAGATTTGACCCCAACGAAGATTTGGGTAGTTTGCAAAATAATCAGGATACATTGGGTGAATGAAAGTCTTCACTGTGTTGTCTGTTGCTGTAAGGTTCTTAGTAAGTGCAATAGGAAGAGCACCTTCGTTACCTGCAGCCATACAGATGATAGCTTCTTTACCAGCAAGTTCAAGATATTGGTTCATCACACCTGTACCATCGTGAGGACCCACATTAGTACCAACTGACAAGTTGATTACAGCAGGCTTACCTGTGTTGTAAGCATGGTCAAGAATACCTTCCATACCAAGAGCGATGAACATTTCGTTCAAGTCACCACATGATGCAGCGATATCAGCATCATAAGCCACGCCATAGTAAGGATTAGCCATATCTTTCACCACGCCAGCAGCTCCTTGAAGAGTTGCAGCCGACACATTACCCTTGTAGCTACCAGCCATGATACCAGTAGTGTGAGTACCGTGGAATTCATTTGGGTCGTCGATAGTGAATTCATTCACTTTGCCCGAGTAGTTAACTACAGAATATCCATCTTCTGCTGTGTTATCGATAAAGATATGAGTAAGTGAAGTGAAGCGAGTGCTACCGTCTTCCTTCTTGAAGTTGATGTGATTAGGTTCAACACCACCATCAACGATACCTGCGATTACGCCCTTACCAGTGTAAGCTTGTGGAAGGCCTTCGCCAGCGTGAATCTTATCGATACCCGTAACACGGCGTGCTGAGTCCATCTTAGCAGTCAATGGACGAGAAAGTTGCAATTTCTTCACTGAGCGCAATGCCGAGATGCGTTCTACATCGTTAACTGGCATTGACACAAGAGCGATATCGCCACGCACGCGAACCACATTCACACCTTCAGCTTCAAGTTGTTCTACTGAAGCAGCGTTATCAAGCTTAATCAAGCCTGTGATGTGATTAGTAGGGATGCCATATTGCTTCATAGCCTTCATTTGTAGCTTGCTACCTGGCATTTCCATTGCATTCATCACTTTGTGACGGCGCAAAATAGCACGATTGTCCATGCTCAATTGCGATTCAGCCGATACTGTCATCGCAAATCCCGCCAAAAGGACACTTAGAATGATTTTCTTCATAAATTTTAATTTAATTCTTTCTATTATTCTGTAGTTTTCTCAACTTTCGTATAGATATGGTGTTTTTAACTCAAAACACCCTTTTTTTATATGTAAACCGTCGCTATTCACATCTCTTAATATAGCGTTGGCTTTTAAATGTCAAAATGGAGGGAACACCGATCACTCGGTATTCCTTCCATTTTTATATCAAATTTGGGTTAAGTTTTTTGACTTTAAAGTCATCTAAACACTTAATCTAAATTAAAGAATAACCTTAGTAACTTTGTTGCCTTGCTTCTTGATGAAGATACCCTTTTCTGGGTTTTCTACCTTCACACCTTGCAAGTTGTAGTATTCTACTTCAGCTTCTTCAGCTGCGATTTCTTCGATTGCAGTGCTTTCGTCTACTACGAATGCATACTTAGTAGCAGCCTTAGTAGTGAATGCTTCAGTGCGTGGAAGAGCATAACCTCTTACAAGTTCACCTGAGTTACTTACAGCATATATGTTACCAGCCAAGTCCCAAGCGATATCGTTAAGGTTTTGACCAATACCATGGTTGATCTTAGTATTTGCAATCAAAAGAACATCGCCATTTTCGTTACGCTTGATATCGTAGATAGTGAAGTGACGGTCATTCTTAGCATATCCACTTGATGCAGCAAGTTGCTTGCCATCAGGAGAAACGCGAACACCACCACCACCACGAGCAACAGTAGCATCAAAGTACTTAGTTTCGCCATTAGCATCTACATATACCAATGCAGGAACTGTACTTGTTGGTTTTGAACGACCTTGGCAGTACCATGCACCACCTTCATTATCATAATCAACATTTGCTGACATAGGAGCAATAGTATAACCACTAAGTGGAGTAAATTTAGTTGGAACAGGAAGAGCTTCAGCAGTTCCAAGTGCATATTCATCAGCACGAGAAGCTGAGTTATTGAAGCCATATACACTAGCATTAGCACCAATTGTCATCAACTTCAAATTATCACCAGAACCCTTAACATCTAAGCCAACAACTGGAGCAGACAAGTAGTCTTCGCCAACATAGTATTCGTAAGTTGAAGAATTCAATGAACCACCAACAAGAAGTGATGTCCACTTATTATTCTTTACAAGATCTTCTTGGCTAGGTGCATATAGAATATAATCACCCATGTTATTACAACGACCGATAAAGATACGACCATCTTCAGCTACGCGAACGCGAGCAAAATCGGCGCCATTTGTAGGTTGGTTGTAAGTTACATCACCAAAGAATGCATACTTACCAGTAACTTCATTCTTAACACCTTGCATGTCAGGAGTAAAGATATAAAGACCAACGCCACCACCTTGATGACTCCAATATATATCTTTTGCAGGAACTGTAATACCTTCAGTTACATATACATTACCGAATGCAGGACTTTCCATATTGTTGTCAACATCAACACCACGTGGATGCCAGAAACCTTTATCACCGAAATATTCAACATTAGTCTTTTCAGTACCAGCCACTTCTACAGCCCATGTATAAGTACCATAAGGAAGTGAAAGGATGTCGATTGCTACAGTTTGTTCAGCCTTAGCAGTTGCACCTTCAGCAGTAGCTACTTCTTCTCCAGCTTCGTTAAGAACCTTAACTGTAACAGCAGTAGCGTCAGTATTCAATGCGAATGTAGCGTTCAACTTACCGTCAACGATTTCACTCTTAAGACCATAAGCAAATGGGTTTGCAGTACCTGCAGCAGGAGTAGATACTACAGTAGCAGCAGCAACGATTACAGTTGTGTTAGCGTCTACAGCAAATTCGCCTGTAGTAGCCTTACCATTTACATATACATTACCAGCAGTTTCAACAGCTACCATAGTACCAGCAGCTACCTTAACGCCTTCAGCCCAATTAGCATATTCCTTACCTGCAACCTTTACAACAACAGTTTCAGCAAGATCAGCAGCAACATCAAATGTTACATTTACACCTGGATCATTGTTCATATATACATTGATAACATCACCATTAGCAAGTGTCCATGTAGAGCTTGAATAGTTAGTTACATATACACCATTGTGGTAGATACCCATTGGAGCATTGTAATCAGTAGTCATCACATACAAGCGGAAGTTGTTTTCACCTTCGTTGAACTTGATGATGTTTTCACCTTGAGCTAGGTAAACTGATTCGTAGTTGTGAACGTAAGTAATTGAGCTATAGCTATAGCAAGGTTCGTCGATGATAACCTTTGCAGAGTAATCGTAAACGATTTCGTGAGCAGTGATCACGATCTTAGTGTCATCAGCATTTAGGTAGATAGTAGTACCATAAGAATCGTCGTAACCATAGCTACTTGCTTCTTCACCATTTACCAATACAGAAGTGATCTTGCAACCAGCAACCTTCTTCACTCTGATTGAAGCAGCCATTTCGCTCACTTCGATTTCATTGTCACCAGCTACCAATGCGATAGGTTGACCATAGTAGTCAGTAACTTCTACACATTGTGGGTTGTCGATAGTGATAGTAGCCTTCAATGTACCATACTTGTGTGCATCAAGAACGATATTAGAAGCTTCTTTCACTACAAAAGTATATTCAGATAGAGAAGTGTAGTAATCGCTTGGAGTAGTACCATTGATAGTAAATGCGCTGATAGCATAGTTCATGTTGTCAAGCATCAAAGTAACTTGCTTACCCATCTTCACTGTGAAATTACCATCAGCATCAGGAGTTACTTCAGTACCATCAACAAGAATACCTGTCAAAGCTTCCTTAGATTCTTCGTTTGCGAATGCTACATTAACTACAACATCTACATCAGGATATTCAGTTTGGATATCAACAACGCTACCGTCGTTAACATAAAGATACCAAGTACCATAGTTTTCAGCAACTTCAACACCATCAACAGCCACCTTATAATAAGTAACACCGTAAGGAGCGCTTAGCATAAGTGGAGATTCCATATCTGGAATGAACTTAACTGTGTTAGCACCATTTACAAGTTCAACTCTTTCGTTAGTTTGGCTTCTTTCAAGACCACCAATCTTGTCTACATTGTCAACATTTACAGTACAAGATGCTGTACGAGAGTCTTCAAGAGATACTGAAGTTACGATGTACTTCATTGAATAAGATTCGTCAATTGGGTATTCATACAAGTAGTATGTGCCATCCCAAGTGCTCGATGGAGTACCTGAAGCATTTGTTACCGACTTAATCATCGCACCAGTCTTTGGACTAATATAGATAGTGCTTGATTGACCTACTGTCAAGTCAAATGTGTTATCACCAGCCACAAGTGTTTGTTCTTCCCAATTTAACATCACGCTCACACGATTTGGATCGTCGATGTTAATTGTAACGCTTGCAGCATTAGCTGTGAATGACATTACTAATGCCATCACCGCCATCATTAAAAATGAGTAAACTTTTCGCATTTTAGTTAATATTTAAGATTTATAAATTTTGTATTATTATTCAATCTTTTTTGATTTTTATTGTAACACGATGATTATCATTGCATTAACAATAAGTAAAATTGTGCAAATTTAACTACATTCACACCAAATATGCAATTTTTTTCGACATAAAATAACCTTTTATGCATTATTTTGGTGTTTTTCTCGACTTATCGAATGCATTTATCTCTCTTTGCTCCCATTTTGGTCATAATCTATTTAAAATTTTGCAGTGTCAAGAGAATTTGCTACTTTTGACACATAAAATTATTATTTACCTATATTATAACATGAAGAAATTAGCACTTATCTGTCTAATCGCCTTGTGCGGATTGGGCTTAACTGCAAATGCTCAACAAAAAAAATACCAAGTATACGGAGCTGCCTTCTATAACTTAGAAAACCTCTTCGACACCATCAACAACAATGGCAAATACGACAAGGAATTCTCACCTGCTGGCGCGCGTCAATGGAATGCTGAGAAGTATTGGTCTAAGGTTGCCAATATGGCTAAAGCGATAAGCCACTTCACCACTCCTGCTACCCCTAAAGGTCCTGCTGTGATAGGTGTGAGCGAAATCGAAAACATCACTGTGCTTCAAGACCTTGTGAAGCACCCTCTTCTTAAAGAATGGAAGCTACAAATCGTGCATCACGATAGTCCCGACCGTCGTGGCGTGGATGTGGCTATGCTATACAACCCTCGTTTCTTCCGCGTGCTCAATGTTACCAATGCCAGAGTGGAGGTGGAAGGCTACGATAGCTTCCGCACTCGCGACCAAATGTGTGTAACTGGTCTTATGGGTGGCGACAAGGTGAGTGTGATTGTGAATCACTGGCCTTCTCGTAGTGGTGGCGAAGAAACTTCTCGCCATTTGAGAGCGGCAGCGGCTCACCGAGTGAAACTCACTGTTGACTCGCTTCTAAACGATGACCCTAACCAAGGTATTATCATCATGGGCGACCTCAACGACGACCCATTCAACGAAAGCGTGGCTAAAGTGCTTGGCGCAAAGAAGGATAAGAAGAAAGTGGGCAAGGGCGAACTTTACAACCCTGGATGGTCGTTGCTCGACAAGGGTATTGGCACACTTGCTTACCAAGGCAACTGGAATTTCTTCGATCAAATCATTGTTTCCGATTATTTCTTGACCAACAAGGATAGTGGTAAACTTTCTTACATGAAAACCAATGTGCTAAACTTTGATTTCCTTATCAATGCTAAAGGTCAATACAAAGGCTACCCACATCGCACATTCTCGGGTGGTGCATTCCTCAACGGATATAGCGACCACTTCCCAGTAGAAACATTCTTCGTAAAGAAGGTAAACTAATACAAAAAGCAAAACCGCTCGATATCTGATATCAAGCGGTTTTTTATTATCATCGTCGTTCTTAGTTCTTACTTTATTTCGCGATGTTCGCCAAGTTTTAGCTCCTCAACATTCTTCCACAGGAACATCTTGTCGCTTGGGCGAATCTTGTCGGCAATCTTGATTGAGAATCGTTGACCTTTCTTCGCCACCTCAACTGGTTTCAAGTCCACACGAATTTCTTCGATCTTAGCAGGCACTGCACCAGTAGTAGGACCTGTGATAAACACTTCATCGCCCACATGTAGCTCGCCAGCTTCCATTTGGAACTCTGCCACACCGATTTTTGAGAAATAACGAATACCCTTTGCGATGTAAACCTTGATTTTCGATGCCGAAGAACCATATTTTGAAGTCCATTCGCCAAGGCGTTGACCAAGATAATAGCCATCCCAGAATCCACGATTGAAGATTGTAGTCAATCGAGCATCCCAATCGGCTACCTTTTCTTCGGTGAAAGTACCTTCGATATATGAATTGATAGCCTCGTTGTAGCAACTTACTGCTGTACGCACATATTCAGGACCACGAGCACGACCTTCAATCTTAAACACACGCACACCTGCATCTATCATCTTATTCATAAAATGAATAGTCTTCAAGTCCTTAGGCGACATGATGTACTTGTTTTCGATGTCGAGTTGTTCGCCTGTATCGCGGTCGGTAACTGTGTAGCTACGACGACATATTTGTCCACAAGCACCACGATTAGCGCTACGGTTCATTTCGTGCAAACTCATATAGCACTTGCCCGACACAGCCATGCACAATGCGCCATGACAGAACATTTCGATCCGCACTTGTTCGCCATGAGGGCCTCTAATATCCTCCTTAAGAATGTTTTGATGGATATTATACACTTGTTCAAGATTCAACTCACGAGCAAGCACCACCACATCGGCATATTGCGAGTAGAAACGCACTGCCTCACTATTCGAAATGTTCACTTGAGTAGAGATGTGCACTTCCACACCAATGCTACGAGCATAAAGGATTGCAGCCATATCGCTTGCAATGATAGCCGAAATCTTAGCTTCCTTGGCAGCTTGAATGATTTTATGCATCGTCTCAATGTCGTTGTCATATATCACAGTGTTCACTGTAAGATAGCTCTTTAGCCCATTTTCGTGGCAATACTCAGCTATCTTATGCAGGTCATCGATTGTGAAGTTATTTGCCGAATTGGCACGCATATTCAATCCCTCGATACCGAAGTAAATAGCATCGGCACCACCCTGCACAGCAGCCACAAGCGACTCGTATGAGCCCACTGGCGCCATTATCTCAAAGTCTTTTCTTTCCATCATTATTAAATAATCCTGTGCAAAGATACAATTTATGTCAGAAAGATTGCGTAAATTTGTCGAAATTAGATATAAAATATGAAAAAGGTATTGGTTACAGGAGCCGATGGCTTCATTGGTTCTCATCTTGTGGAACTTTTGCTAAGCGAAGGATATGAAGTGCGCGCATTGAGCGTTTATAATTCGTTCAACTATTGGGGATGGCTCGAAGATGTGCATCACCCTAACCTCGAAGTGGTGTGTGGCGATGTGCGCGACCCTAATTATTGTCGCGAAATCATGCAAGGTTGCGACACCGTGTTGCACTTAGCAGCTCTTATTGCCATTCCTTACAGCTATGTTGCTCCCGACAGCTATATCGACACCAATATCAAAGGCACGCTCAACATTTGTCAAGCTGCCCGCGACCTTGGCGTAGAACGCGTAGTGGTTACATCTACAAGCGAGGTGTATGGTACTGCTCAATATGTGCCTATCGACGAAAAGCACCCTCGCCAACCACAATCGCCTTATTCGGCTACCAAAATCGGTGCCGATGCTATCGCTATGAGTTTCTACAACGCATTCAATCTGCCTGTAGTGATTGCTCGTCCATTCAACACTTACGGACCTCGTCAATCGGCTCGCGCCATCATTCCTACAATCATCACTCAGATTGCTAATGGTATTCGCGAAATCAAAGTGGGCGACCTCACTCCTACTCGCGACTTCAACTATGTGAAGGACACTTGCCGTGGATTCCTTTCGCTTGCCAAAGCTCCTGGTATCGAAGGCGAAGAAATCAATATCGCTACCAACTCAGAAATTTCGATGGAGGATACTCTAAAGACTATCGCTCGATTGATGGATGCCGATGTGAACTGGGTGCAAGACCCCGACCGCATTCGCCCTTCAAAGAGTGAAGTGTTCCGCCTATGGGGTGACAACACCAAGATTACCACTCTCACCGATTGGCGTCCTCAATATAGCATCGAACAAGGTCTTGCCGAAACTATCGAATGGTTCACCAAAAAGGAAAACCTTGCTAAATATAAAGCAAACATCTATAACCGATAACCCTTTTACTACCAACACCCTATGAAAGAGAAACAACTCATACTCGTGGGCGGTGGAGGACACTGCAAAGCTGTAATCGATGTAGCGATGGCAGCTGAACGACCCATTATGGGCATTATCGACGAGTCGCTCGCTATTGACGATAGCGTGGTAGGGGTTTCGGTCATAGGTCGTGATAACGACATCAAAGAGATAGTTGCCAAGCACGGCGATTCTGTCGAATTTCTTATCACAGTGGGACACATTAAGAGTTCTGCCATCAGAGTTCGCATTGCCAACGCTATCACACTTGCTGGTGGCGCTTTCGCTACACCTCTGATAGCTCCTTCGGCGCACATTGCTATCGGCGCACAGGTTGGTCGAGGCACTGTTGTGATGCACAACGCTGTGGTGAACACCCATGCCACTATTGGCGACAATTCTATCATAAACACAGGTGCTATCGTAGAACACGACTGCACCGTTGGCGATTTTGTTCACATTTCAACAGGTGCTATCGTGAATGGCATGAGCACCATTGGCAATGACTGCTTTATTGGCAGCCACGCTACTATAGCCCATGTAACAAAGGTTGCACCTACCACAGTTGTTGGGGCAGGAGCTGTAGTCGTAAAAGACATCGACGAAGCAGGCACTTATTGTGGTGTTTCAGCCAAACGAATTAAGTAAAACCACTATGAACAGAACCATAATCATTGCCGAAGCCGGAGTAAATCACAATGGTGATATGAACATTGCTCATCGTCTCATCGACGCTGCTGCCGATGCGGGAGTGGACTATGTAAAGTTCCAAACTTTCAAGACCGAGAACCTGGTGTCGTGCGATGCTCCTACTGCCGAATATCAAAAATCGGCTACCAATGAAACTTCGCAGTTCGCCATGCTCAAACGACTTGAGCTTAGCGAAGAACAACACCTCGACTTGATATATTATTGCCGTCAGAAAGGTGTAAATTTCTTGTCGACAGCCTTCGACCTTGATAGTATTGACCTTTTGAACCAGTTTGACCTCGATTTCTGGAAAATTCCAAGTGGCGAAATCACCAACTATCCTTATTTGGCTAAAATAGCTCGTTCGGGCAAGCCTATCGTGATGTCGACAGGCATGTGCGACAACCAAGATATTACAAATGCGCTATCAGTTCTTTACGAAAATGGTGCTCGCCAACAAGATATTACCCTATTGCATTGCAACACTCAATATCCCACACCTTTTGAAGATGTGAACCTATTGGCAATGCCTCACATGGGCACACAGTTTGATGTAAACATAGGTTATAGCGACCACACACAAGGTATCGAAGTACCTATCGCAGCTGTGGCACTCGGAGCCAAAGTCATCGAGAAACATTTCACCCTCGATCGCAACATGGAAGGCCCCGACCACAAAGCATCGCTTGAGCCACACGAACTCAAAGCTATGGTGGAAGCTATTCGCAATATCGAAAAAGCTATTGGCAACCCAGAGAAATGCGCTTCGGCAAGCGAAACGCCCAACAAAGCCATTGCCCGCAAGAGCATCGTCGCTAAATGCCACATCGCTAAAGGTGAACTGCTCACCGAAAACAATATCACAGTAAAACGACCAGGCAACGGCATTTCGCCTATGCGCTGGCGCGAAGTCATAGGCACTACTGCCATTCACGACTTCAACCCCGACCAACTAATCGAATTATAGCATCTATTCTACGATGAAACGAAAAATATGCATAGTAACAAGTACGCGCGCAGATTGGGGACTTTTGAGTGGAATAGCTCAAGAGTTGAACAAGCGTGAAGATGTTGCGCTACAAATCATTGCCACCAATATGCACCTCGATGAGCGTTTTGGCAACACTTGGCAAGAGATTGAACGCGACGGACTCCACATCGACTATCGTGTACCCATGCCTACCGATACCGACTCGGCAAGTGGCACAGTCAATGCCATGGGAGCGTGTATGCAAGGCATGTCGGACGCATTCAACACTCTACGCCCCGATTTATTGCTAATTCTTGGCGACCGCTACGAAATGCTTGCTGTTGCTGCTACTGCACTCATTCATCGCATTCCAGTAGCCCACCTACACGGGGGCGAGGTTACTCAAGGCGCTTTCGACGAGAGCATTCGACATTCTATCACCAAGATGAGCCACCTCCACTTCACTTCTACCGAGGAGGCACGCAATCGCGTCATTCAACTTGGCGAAAACCCCGACCATGTGTTCAACACTGGCGCAATAGGTGTCTACAACATCGTGAATACTAATTTCATGATACGCGAAGAGCTCGAAGACAATCTCGGAACCACAATTCCAGAGAAATCGATTTTCGTAACCTTCCACCCATCGACTCTCGACGACATCTCACCACGCATTCAATGCGAAAACCTACTTAAAGCGCTCGATAAATTCGACGATTTCAAGATATTTTTCTCTTATCCCAACAACGACCCATCGGGACAGGTTATCATCCAACTCATCGAGGATTTTGTGGCACAACACCCCGAACGAAGCGTTGTTTTCCCATCGCTCGGCGCGCGCCGTTACCTATCGGTGCTTAAATGCGTAGCTGCCGTGGTGGGCAACTCATCGAGTGGTATCATCGAAGTGCCATCAATGCACATCCCTACCCTCAACATCGGTATTCGACAACAAGGACGACAACGAGCACTCTCGGTAATCGATTGTGGCGTGTCCTACGACGATATTGTAGCTGGACTTGAACAAGTGCTATCCGACAGTGTGAGACAAGCGGCTAAAACCATTAGCAACCCTTACGAAAAGGACAACACTCTCAACCTTATCGTGAACACTGTGGCTACTTACCCTCTCGACAACATCATTCAAAAACCTTTTCACGACATCAATCAATGAAAACTCTATACATCATTCCTGCCCGAGGAGGTAGCAAGGGCATTCCTGGCAAAAACATAAAGCCTCTCGCAGGCAAACCTCTCATAGCCTATTCGGTAGAAGTGGCACAACAACTTGCGCCCGATTGCGACATCTGCGTTACCACCGATGACCTCGAAATCATTGCTACTGTGGAGAATATGGGGCTGAAAGTTCCTTTTGTGCGACCTGCCGAACTTGCCACCGACCACAGCGGAACCTACGAAGTGCTACTACACGCACTCAACCATTACGAACAGCAATGTATTAGCTACGACCGAATCGTACTTTTGCAACCTACTTCGCCATTTCGTACCGTCGACGATGTAAACAACTGCCTCAAGCTATACACACCCGACATCGACATGGTAGTGAGCGTGAAGCAAGCATCGGCCAACCCTTATTATAACGCATTCGAAACCGACGAGAATGGTTTTCTTCACATATCAAAAGGCGAAGGCAACTACACTCGCCGTCAAGATGCACCCCCAGTGTGGGAATATAATGGCGCTGTGTATGTGATCAACGCACAATCATTGCGCAAAATGCCTTTAAACAAATTCCCTCGCCGCCGAATGTGCGAAATGAGTGCCGAACACTCTATCGATCTCGACACCCCTACCGATTGGCTCATCGCCGAATCAATCCTAAAATCAAGAGAATAATACATCCTCACATAAAAAAAATATGAGCGGGATTGCCTCTCGGCAGACCGCTCATTTCGTTTTATAGGGAATAATAATTTTTCTTGTGATTACTTTTCGGCTTCGGCATCAAGATTGATAGCCTTAAGTGTACCAAGTTGGAATGTCTTCACCTCTTGAGGTGTTCCACGGTAATACACTTTGCCCGAGCCCGAACCACTAATCGATAGTTTACCACCATTTACACGGCAATACACCTTACCGATGCCAAGGATTCGGCAGCTCACATTTGTTGCATCAAGTTCCTCAGTGTTTACAACTGCGCTACCGGTGTTTTTCACTTTCAAATCGGTACACTTACCTTTCACATCTACACGACCTTTACCAGTAAGGATTTCCACCTCTACTGTGGTAGCTTCCACCGATTCCACTTTCAATGCACCATTCTTGATTAGCTTAAACTTGATATATGGAGTTGTGGCTACATTCTTCACGCACAAAGTACTATCGCCAAAGTTTTCGGCTTGGCTTAGATATTTCGAATACACCACCACAGTTGGCAGTTTCTTAGAATACACGCTATCCGATCCTACCGAAATCGATAGTTTACCTTTGTTGTTATTACTGAAAATCATTTGATTGGCCATTTGAGGCAACGAGCTAAACACAGCCAACCCTGTTGAATCGGGATTGCAACGATATTCAACATTGATATTATCGACTACCGACAAATTAGTAAAATCACCAACCTTCACCACGAAGCGTTGTGTTTCCTGAGCATTACTTGCAAAAACTACTGCAAGCACAGCTATTAGGGCTAAAAATTTGCTTTTCATATCATTAAATCTTTTCTATTGGTTATTATATAAAAACTTTTCTTCTACAAAGTTCAATATCTCGTCTAATTCGGCAAAGGTATTGGCCTTCAACATCGCAATTCGGGTTTCTCTAAAGTTAGGAATTCCCTTAAACAATGGTGTTGCTGCCAAGTGGCGACGAATGTGCAATATTCCACGATATTCATCGATTCGGTCGATACTTTCGCGTATCTGTCGGCGCAACAATGCCATCTTTTCGCTTGCTGGGATAGGGTCGATTGGAGAGCCATGTTGCATATAGTGCTTCATTTCCTTGAATATCCAAGGAGCACCTATCGATGCTCGTCCCACCATCACTCCATCTACACCATAACGATTGTAGTACTCGGCAAGTTTTTCGGCCGAAGTGATATCGCCATTACCGATGATAGGAATTTTCATGCGAGGATTATTTTTCACCTCGCCTATCAATGTCCAGTCGGCTTCGCCTGTATACATTTGGCTACGAGTGCGTCCGTGAATTGCCAATGCTTGTATACCACAATCTTGCAACTGCTCGGCAAGTTCCACGATTATCTTATTGTTGCAGTCCCAACCGAGACGAGTCTTCACCGTTACAGGAATCTTCACAGCATTGACCACAGCGCGAGTTATTTCAAGGAGCAAAGGCACATTGCGAAGCATTCCCGACCCTGCGCCTTTCGATGCCACCTTCTTAACAGGACATCCAAAGTTGATATCAAGCACATCAGGGCCAGCAGCTTCGGCTATACGCGCAGCCTCCACCATAGGTTCCACTTCCTTGCCATATATTTGGATTGCTGCAGGGCGTTCCGAATCATTGATTGAGAGTTTGCGTGTAGTAGAATTGATGTTGCGTATGAGCGCATCGGCACTCACAAATTCAGTATACACCATATCGGCACCTTGCTCTTTACATATCAAACGAAACGATGGATCGGTTACATCTTCCATCGGAGCAAGTAGCACAGGCTTTTCTCCCAAATCAATATTCCCTATTCGCATAAACCTTTATTATATTCGTCTAATTTCAATGCAAAGATAATAAACTCTAATATTACACTCCCTATCACCCCAACTTTTTCACAAAAATTAGTGTTTTTTGGAACAACTATGAACAAGGCATTGTGTTCTTCGCAAGAAAAATCCTAATTTTGCATTATAATTCGAACTCTTATGATTAAAGCTATATTTTTCGATATTGACGGGACGCTTGTGTCGTTCAAAACGCATCAAATTCCACAATCCACACTTTTTGCACTGAGCGAACTGCGCAAGAAGGGCATCAAAATATTCATATCTACTGGTAGGTCGTGGGGGCAAATGCAACACCTCAACGTTTTCCCTCAATTCGACGGATATATCACACTCAACGGCAGCTGCTGCATGGATGGCAACGGCTCGATCATTCATCAGGTGTGCATTCCTACTAAGGATTTGGAACGATTGGTGCAATATCTTCACACCAACAATTTCCCAATCGAGGTGGTGTATGCCGACCAAGAGGTTATGACATCTTCAAATGAGGTTGTGGAACGCGCTTGGGCCAATGTGAACATGCCTGTGCCACCCATTATTCCTCTACACGAATGCAATCTCAACGAGGTGTATCAGCTGGGGGCTTTCCTCAACACTGAAGAGCAAGAAGCGCTTAAAATCACCGAGCGATTTATGCCCTCGTGTGCCGAGTTGCGTTGGAGTCCCGATTTCTTCGACATTCTACCTCGCGAGAGCAGCAAAAGTGCGGGTATCGACCGCATCATCGAGCACTATGGCATCAGCATCGAAGAAACTATGGCATTTGGCGACGGTGGTAACGACATCGACATGTTGCAACACGCTGCTATTGGCGTAGCAATGGGCAATGCTGGCGACAATGTAAAGGCCGCCGCCGACCACATCACCACAAGTGTCGACGACGACGGCATTCTTAATGCGTTGAAAAAATTTAATATCCTATCCTAAAAGACATTTTAATGAAGAATATCGCAATATTTGCATCGGGTGAAGGCTCTAACGCCGAAGCTATAGCTCAATATTTTGCCAACAATGATAAGGTGTGTGTAAAATGTGTGCTCACCAATCGCCAGAATGCTGGCGTAAATCAACGCATGGAAAAACTAGGCATCGACACTCACTTCTTTCCCAAAGAGTCGTGGAGCAATGCACACGAAATAGTCGATTTCTTGCAAAAGGAGAATATACATTTCATTATTTTGGCTGGCTTCTTAGCTAAAATTGAACCTCCCATCATACACTCCTACAACCACCACATCATCAACATTCACCCATCGCTATTGCCTCGCTACGGGGGAAAGGGTATGTGGGGACGACACATTCACGAAGCCGTTATAGCCAACGGCGACACCGAAACGGGTATCACTATTCATTATATCGATGAAGACATCGATAGTGGAGATATTATTTTCCAAGCTAAGTGCGAGGTGTTGCCCAACGACACACCTTCAACTCTTGCCACTCGCATTCATTCACTTGAGCACAAACATTACCCTCAAGTCATCGAGATGCTACTCATTGGGCAGCAATAAATCAATGTTTATTACCTTCAAGCACGCCAATAACAGTTGACACAAATGGTGTTGGATGCAATGTATTGGCTTGCTCAAGATATTTGAGTGCAAGGTCACGCACCGACGCAAATTGCGAGCGGGTGCCTTCGGCATTTTTCCATTCCACATAATAATAATTACCCAATGCCAGTAGCGCATCGTAGTTGTGCGGTTCGACAGCCAAAACCTTGTTGTATTCCTTCACGGCATTCTCATAATCGCCTTGCAACATATAGCCACGCCCCACAGTGAGCAGATAGTTCACATCTTGAGGAGTAGCAGCAAGCAATTCTTTACCCACAGCCACCATATTGGGAGCATCGTTGCGGAAATTGTAAAATCGGAGCAATCGCATATTGATGTTGCGTCCAATCCAAGGTTGGCGTTGCTTCACCAGTTTTAAGAATTGCTCATATTCTTGCGATTCGCCTATCTCGTAGGCAAACTTATTCACTTCGGCAAATATCGAATCAAGAGAGATACCTTGTTTTTGAGTCATTTCAAGCAATCCCACTTGCGTCTTATCGTCCGACAATAGTCCACTTGTTACTATTGCGCGTGAATAGGTCTTCGGAACATTGGGGCGCTGATCTATCATCAACATATACATTGCATTCGCGCTGTTCCATTCTTGAAACTGCACAAATCGTGCTGCGCGCGCTTCAAGCCGAGCATAATTATCCTGCGCAAACACATTGCCCACACAGGAAACCAACACAAATATCAATAGATAGAAATATCTCATCTTTTCTTCTTGTCAACGACTAATATTTAAAACTACTTCCTCCAAGGAATTCGCGCAACAGCGATGTGCTTGGGATATCCTTCTCGCTGATAGGTGAGAAATAGCTCAAAAGCATTCGCAATCGCCATGCTTCGGCATATTCAGGCACATTGTGAGGCACTTGCTTCAATAGTGGTTCGGCATATTCTTTCATCACCCCAAGTTCGAAAAGCAACGACGAATTGAATGTTGCATCGGCATTCTCTTGATAAGGGAAAATCCATTTTTCTTCGCCAGCACGCACGCTTTGCCAACGAGCTATCGTATCCACAGCACTCACGCCACGATATTTGTGGTCGCGAATCATGCGACGAAGCAATCGGTTGTCGGTAGTAGGCACCCAGTTGTGGTCGTCGATTGAGAGTGTAGTGAGTGCACTTGCATACACTCTAAATTTCTGATCATCGGGAATATCGGCTGTCAATTCAGGGTTCAAGCCATGAATACCCTCTATAAGCAATATCGAGTTTTTACCGAGTTTCAGTTTTTTGCCTCTATACTCGCGCATACCTGTCTCAAAGTTATATGTAGGCATATCCACCTCTTCGCCAGCTATCAGAGTCTTGAGGTGTGCATTGAATAGCTCAAGATCGAGCGCATATAGCGATTCGTAATCATATTCGCCATTTTCATCGAGTGGGGTTTCGGTACGATTCACGAAATAATCATCGAGCGAAATGATTTGTGGCACAATGAGGTTACACATCAACTGGATGGCAAGTCGTTTGGACGATGTGGTCTTTCCACTCGATGACGGACCAGCTATAAGCACTATCCTTGCTCCACCCTTGCGATAACGACGAGTTATTTCTTCGGCTATCAACCCGAAACTCTTGGCGTGCAGTGCTTCGGCCACATTCATTAGCATTCCTGTGTCACCTCGAGCCACCACCTCATTCAACTCACCCACATTCTTAATGCCGATAATGTGGTTGAAATCAAGATAATCGGTGAATGCCTTGTACATCTTTTCTTGGCGCACAGGCTTGTCGGTCTTGGTTATATCGTCTTTACTTATGCCCATAAGCAGCATTCCTTTCTTGAATGCTTGTAGGTCAAACACCTTCAAGAATCCTGTCGATGGTGCAAGATTTCCGTAGAAGCTATCAGCAAGACCATCGAGTGTATAGTACACGGTGTATAGGTCTTGCGAATATTTCATCAATTTCACCTTATCGTCAAGCCCTTGTTTTTTGAAGATTTTCACCACATCGGTAGTAAGTTTCTCATGACGCACGAAAGGCATATTAGCTTCCACTATCTCGCGCATCTTGTGGCGAATGGTGGTTACCATTGCAGGAGCTGGCACAAGTATCTCTCCATCTTGAATGAATAGAGCGTAGTAGCCATTGGATATTGAATGTTCTATGCGAAGCTTTATGCCAGGGAATGCATCGTGTACTGCCTTATATAGCACCATACACAACGAATGCACATACACTCTTCGTCCCGAAGGTGAACTTGCATCGAGAAATTCTACTTGCTTAGGCGAAAACACAGGATAAGACATATTTTCGGTCTTATTGTTCACTCGCGCGCATATTGGTGTGATTCCTATTCTTTCCTTTAAGCGTTCATATATATCGCACAAGCGTTCTCCTCCTCGAAATTTCACATACTCCTTCAAGTTGGCGCAATAAATCTTCATTTCATTGTTCATAGCATTCTATCCTTTATAAATATCCGACCTCTAAGTTAGCAATAATTCCTTAATAATAACAATTTTTTTACGCCACGATTTCGATGCCTCATTATATTTTTCAAAGATTTTTTAATCACTATCCCCTATGTAACTTTGTACCCCAAAAACACACGAATATGAAAAACACACACGAAAACAATCAACATGAAGCGCAACGAGTGCTTCAAGCGGCCTACAATGCATGGGTGGCTGGCGCCGAACTGCGTAAATCGCGCGCTCGAAACAAAGATTTCACTTATGGCCGTCAATGGAACGACCTCACTATCGACCTTGAGGGTAACCCCATTTCCGAGGGACGCAAAATTAGAGAAATGGGCAAGGAGCCTATCACCAACAACATGATGCGACAAATGGTGAAGAGTATCGTTGGGCGATTTCGTAGCAACAACACGGGGTGCAACTATGCTTCGTCCTCCGAGATATATACGCAAAATCAGCTCGACGAACTCGATAGCCGAGCACTCGAGGAATTTCTCATCTCGGGGTGTTGCATTCAGCGCATCGACCACGATAGTCGCCTCTCTTGTGGTACGAGGGTGGACAATGTGAATTTCAACCGATTTTTCATCAATGCCATTCAAGACACGCGCGCATGGGACTGCGAAATTGTGGGGCAACTGCACGACCTTAGTCTTGCTGAACTCATCACACGCACTGGCGCTCGAGCCAACCGCAACCGTGCCGCCTGGATTCGCAACATCTACTGCAACGAAAACACCGAGAATGCTATTACCGATTTTTCGTCGCGATTAGGCGCCAACAACGAATGGTCAACCGACTTCTGGCATGCTCGCAATGGCAAATTGAGGGCTATCGAGGTGTGGACGCTCGAAAGTCGCGAAATCCTCAAATGCCACGACCTCAAGAATGCGCAATACTTCATTATCCCTCTCTCGGAGCACGAACTCATCAAGCAGAAAAACAAAGTACGAAGAGCCTCCAACCTGCCCGAAATAACTACACAATGGGACATTGAGGAAGTGTGGCGATGCCGATGGTTTTCTCCTATGGGCGATGTGCTTGCCGACTACCTATCACCCTATTGGCACAACTCTCACCCGTTCGTGATGAAATTCTACCCACTCACCGACGGCGAGGTGCATTCTTTCGTGGAAGATGTTATCGACCAACAGAAATATGTCAACAGACTCATCACCCTCATCGACCACATTATGGGAGCAAGTGCTAAAGGAGTGTTGCTATTCCCCGATACGGCACTCCCCGAAGGGTTCACTTGGAACGACATCAAACGCATTTGGAGCGCGACCAATGGCATTATCCCCTACTCGCCCAATCATTCAGGCGATATGCCTAAACAAATATCTACCAATGCCACCGACATAGGCGCTTACGAAATGTTACAGATTCAAATGAAACTTTTCGAAGATATTTCGGGCGTAAACAACGCATTGCAAGGTAAACTCTCATCATCAACAATAGGTGCCGAAACTTTTCAACGACAAATCGACAATGCAACAATAGCTCTGGCCGATATTTTCGACACTTTCAACGCTTTTCGCACCGAACGAAACAAGAAACTAAACGGATAAACAAAAAAAGAAGCTCGACATTATTGCCGAGCTTCTTCCGTTATAAGTTATAGCCTATTATAGGACAACCTTAATAGCTTTCTTGCCTTGCTTCTTGATGAAGATGCCCTTTTCAGGATTTTCAACCTTCACACCTTGCAAGTTGTAGTATTCAACAGGAGCATTTTCGTCGAATTCTACTTCGTCGATAGCAGTTGG